>PVMS01019473.1_pt1 | contig 11831 bp, 9 predicted proteins | sample 1853461 | NCBI WGS metagenome assembly PVMS01 (sample SAMN08582032, study PRJNA380276) | Marine sediment metagenome, whole genome shotgun sequencing project. | isolation source: ocean sediment barecode stripped | collected 2017
GCTTATTGGAAGGACTCGGTCTTCGATCTGTGATTGGGACCGAGCGCGCAGGTCCGCCGACCCTATTGCTTCGTAAACGTAGGCGCGGCCTCCGCAGCTAGCCAACAGTAACGTGCAGACGATGGCAACGGAGGATCGGGAGCAACCGCGTATTCTGGTCCTTTCGGACTGCGTCATACGTCGTCCAGTGGTCTGTTGCGCCCTCCAGTACACGAATGAAGTTGAATGAGTACTCATTATGATCGAAGACCGAGTCCTTCCAATAAGCTATCGATAGCGCATCGCCGATGCTATTCCTATGGCTTGTCGCGGCAACGTCACAGATTCCTTCGTGCAGACAAACACTACTGTCCAGCCAGCCCACCGTGGTTCTTGCAGGATCTGCAGGCAATGAAAGCATGCCGCCATCAAAGCTGCTATACGTAAACTTACGGGTGCCGGTTTTGGTGCCCAAACCAGGGTCAAATACTGTCGCTCAAGGTAACCTACCGATTTAAGAATCTGACGCCAAACGTGCACCTGCGTCACCTTGGGCTACGTAGGGTCATGAAATCTGTTCACAGAAAATCCACGCATCGGTGGATAATCTTGTGGATCATGGCAAGCACACACCCTGCCATACTCAGGCAGGTGCTTCGTCAGACAAATCAGTTGACTATTGTGAAATCCGTGGAGAATTTCCGGAGTTTTGCGTGATTGAGTAATGCTCAGTTGTGCATTGTCGTGCAATCAAAGCGACGGGCGCCCCAACAGCTTCTCTTTTATTACAACAAGTTACAGTTCAGTTATCTAACTACGAACTAAGGGATCTTCTTCTAAGAATTCGCCTGTGTACCGCACATGTAGGTGGCCATATCTCGGCAGTATTCTAAGAGAATTCTGCTGTATGCCGCGTCACTATGCGTTTGTGAGAATGATTTGTAATCAGTAGGTCCGTGGTTCGATTCCTCGTGCCGGCACCAAATTGCTAAAGTCAGCGGCCCGTCCCGGGCCGCTGACTTGTTTTTTTGTTCCATGCCTTCAGGTCACGCACGATGACATTCCTGGCCATCTCGCCTGACACCATTTCACGGGCGTCGTGACCAGGCTGTATTCTGGTGGCCGCTTTCGGGCCAAGGCCAACCCATCGGGTGATAGGATAGCGATGTGCTGGAATTAGCAACCCATTGCAGCCGCTAATAGAGCCATTTGATTCATGTTCGCACGCTATGCTGCATCTCAGACAGAGAGCGCCACCTGAGCGACACGAGGGAACCCGCCCATGAGGCTACAGGACTATTTTGATCGCATTGAATATGTTGGTGACGTCGAACCGAGTTTCACTACGCTCGCTGCATTGCAAGAGGCGCATGTTTGTTCTGTACCGTTCGAAAATCTGGACGTACAGCGAGGCCGTTCTCTGTCAATTCGTATCGAGGATGCTTATAAAAAAATTGTTGTTAACGCTCGTGGTGGCTGGTGCTACGAACAAAACGGACTATTTGGATGGGCACTGTCAGAAATCGGGTTTGACGTTAGCCGGATTGCCGCCAGTGTCATGCGCGACCAAAGAGGAACGGCATCTGAGGCGAGCCACCTCTGTCTTTTAGTCAAACCGCCGGAATCGAAAATGAAATATCTGGCTGACGTCGGCTTTGGCGGCAGCATGATCAGGCCTATTGCGCTGGTAGAAGATCAATATGATCAGCCACCGTTCAAACTCGGGTTAGAGAGGCTGGATGATCAATATTGGCGGTTTTGGGAGAGTTTGGGCGATGGAAAATTTACTTTCGATTTTACAGAAGAGCCAGCGTGTGAGTCATCGCTCGCCAAGAAAAGTGCGTTCCTGCAAAGCGATTCTTCGTCGGGTTTTGTCCTGAATCTGGTCGCCCGACTGCGCTCTCGCGATCAGCATTGTATGTTGCGGGGTCGAGTCTTTAGTGTCGCCAAACCGGGGGCCATAAAATCGAAAACGGTGGATTCGCAGGAGGCGCTGGCCTCGATACTTGCGAGCGAGTTTCATTTGGACCTTTATGATGTCGCTGGTCTGTGGCCTAAGATTGCCGCACGACATGAAGAATTATTTGGCGCCGATTCTTCCTAAAGGCTCAGAATCTGGTGCTGCCGAGGTAAAGGGATCGAACCTAATTTTCAAAAACTGATAATTCGCTTCGACCCTCTTTTCAGGTTTTCACGCCGATAGTCCGAGCAGGCGCGCAGTTACCAACGACATAACTTTTGATGCAGCGGTCATGTCTTCAATGCCGACCCATTCGTCTGGCTGATGTGCGAGATCGAGCATTCCTGGTCCGTACGCAATGCAATCTTTCAGTTTGCCGATACGATCGATGTGTTTTTGGTCATAAGTGCCTGGCGAGCAAACAAAGCTTGGTTCAACAGACAGAATTTCCTTGATTGCGGCGGCTGTCGTGGCGGCTACCGGTCCGGTCTTATCGGAAATGCTCGGCTCAACGGCAAACATTTCGCGTAATTCGTAACGAAAATCCTCTCGATCGTTGGCGAGATTTTCAAGAATCGTGATGACCTCAGCCCGAACATCATCGAGGTTTTCTTCGATCAGGAAACGTCGATCAATAATCATGCGGCATGAGTCAGCAACACAAGGCGCTGGCAGTCCGTCGATTTGCTCCGCCTGCCCACCGTGCAGCGAGTTGATGTTCATCGTCGATTGCCGGGCACCGTCTGGAACAACCGGCATGTCCGAAATACGAGCTGCGAGAGCCGGGTAAAGCTTTTCTTCAAATCGCTCCAGCAGCGCGGTCATATGACGTATCGCGGAATCGCCAATAAACGGCATCGAGCCGTGTGCCATTCGGCCTTTGGTTTCTATCTCGGCCCACCAGACACCGCGATGTCCGATGCAAACACGATCAACGTTTAACGGTTCCGGAATAATCACGTGATCGACGCGCGGTGCTGAGAACCAGCCGCGCTCGGCGAGATAAGCCACGCCACCGTAACCACCGGATTCCTCGTCGACGGTACCCGATACCTCGATGGTTCCTGGAAAATCCGGATAAGTATCTGTTAGTGCTTCGACGGCGATTATTGCCGATGCCAGGCCACCTTTCATGTCACAAGCGCCGCGACCCCAGACCTTGCCATCTTTTACAAGACCGTCAAACGGCGGAACTGTCCAGCCGGAGCCGACCTCGACTACGTCAATGTGTCCGTTAAAGTGTACGCAGGGACCGGGTCGTGATCCTTCACGGCGTGCAATTACGTTGACGCGCGGATAGGCGTCACTGTCGCCGGGGGCACCTTCTGCACGCACGTATTCAACCACAAATCCTTTTTTCGACAAGCGATCACCGACAAATTCGGCGCACGGGCGATAGGCCTCACCCGGAGGATTGATAGTCGGAAATCGAATCAGGTCAGCGGTCAATTCCACCAGGTCGTCGACCCTGTCGTCGATTCTGTTCAATACCGGTTGCATGTCTACTGTCATGACAACGCTATTCCTTGCTCAGCAGCGGAAATCTCATCGAGTCCGGCAAGAATTGCATCTGTCATCGCCGCGCCCGAAACGACTTCTTCCCCGCCGGTGGCAATATCTGCGGTGCGCAATCCTTGCGCCAATGTGTGCCGAACGGCTTGACTCAACAGGTCAGAAGCTGTGCTCGAATTCAGAGAGTAGTTCAGACACATGCCGAATGACAGGATCGAGGCAAGCGGATTGGCAGCACCCTTTGTCTTGATATCCGGTGCAGACCCGTGGATTGGCTCATACAGCGCCCGTTGCGGCCGGGTGGGATCCTGCATCTCGAGCGTGGCCGAGGGCAACAAGCCAAGAGAACCACAAAGAGCCGCCGCTTCGTCCGACAATATGTCGCCGAACAGATTGTCTGTAACGATTACGTCGAACTGCTTCGGTTCACGCAAGAGTTGCATCGCACAATTGTCAGCGTACATGTGACTCAGCGAAACATCGGGATACTCGAGCCCGATCTCGTTCGCTACCGTTCTCCAGAGAACGCCGGTCTCCATGACGTTCGCTTTATCAACAGAACAGACTTTATGGCTGCGGCGGCGGGCGATTTCGAAAGCTGATCGGCATACACGGGCGATTTCGGTCTCGGTGTAGGCTTGGGTATCAATCGCCTGTCGTACTCCATCAGCGCGAGTTTCAATGCCGCGGGGTTCGCCAAAGTAAACGCCCGAGGTGCTCTCGCGGACAATAAGAATGTCCACCGAATCCACGAGCTCCGGGCGCAGCGACGAGGCGCCAACAATCTCGGGAAAACAAATCGCGGGACGCAGGTTGGCGTACAAGTCCAGATCCTGTCGTAACCGAAGTATGCCCATCTCCGGTCGATCCGTTCTTGGCAGATCATCCCATTTCGGGCCGCCCACAGCACCAAACAGGATTGCGTCTGCCTGCAGCGCTTTTTGAACTACGGCTGCACTGATTGGCTCGCCGCATTGGTCAATTGATGCGCCGCCAACAAGCGCGTGTTCCATGTCGAACTGAATACCAAGATAATCACCAAACCAATCGATTATTCTTAATGTCTCGCCGATAATTTCCGGACCAATGCCGTCGCCGGGCAGAACCAACAGGCGAAAACGCTGAACTGCGTCTTTGTCAGATACAGCGTCCACCATCTACCTCCAGCGCAACGCCAGTAATCATCGAAGCTTCGTCAGAACACAGGAAACAGGCGGCAGCACCCATGTCTTCCGGCGTCGAGAATCGACCGATTGGTATTGAGGCGAGAAACTTCGCGCGTATCTCCGGCGTGTCGTCGCCCATGAATGTTTTCAGAAGGGGTGTGTCGCCGGCAACCGGGTTGAGTGCATTTACGCGTATGCCAAATTCCGCCAGTTCGATCGCCATGGATCGGGTGGCAGTGATCACCCACCCTTTTGAAGCGTTGTACCAGGTCAGGTTCGGGCGTGGGCTTACGCCGCCGGTCGAACCCATATTGAGAATGGCGCCACTGCCATTCTTCTTCATTATCGGCACGACCAGCTGTGCCGTGAGATAAATTGACATCATGTTTACGGCGAAGATTTGCTTGAAGGCTTCCTCGGAAAGTGTGTCCAATGCTTCCGGTTTATGGCCAATTCCGGCGTTGTTAACCAGGATATCGATGCCGCCAAAAGAACGCAGCGCCGACTCTGTCATTCTGGCCACATCGTCAGCGGCCGATATGTCCACCTGTATGGCTGTTGCCGCGTCGCCCAGTTCTTCGGCCATAGCGTTGGCCGCATCGCCATTAATATCGGCAATGACGACCTGGGCACCTTCGAGAATAAAGCGGCGCACGATACCCGCGCCAAAGCCGGAGGCGCCGCCGGTAACAATGGCTGATTTTCCACTCAATCGCATATCCAAATTCCTTAACCGTGTAGGGCAGCAACGGTCTTGACAGTCGTGAAACCATAAAGCGCCTCGAAACCCTTTTCCCTGCCGTGACCGGACCTGCCAACTCCGCCGAACGGCAATTCGACACCGCCGCCCGCGCCGTAATTGTTGATAAATATCTGTCCGGCCCGAAGTTGCCTTGCGAGCCGCATTTGCCTGGCGCCATCTTTCGTCCAGACGCCAGCGACCAATCCGTATTTCGCGCCATTTGCGATCTGCACGGCTTCCTCCTCCGTGTCAAAAGGTATAACAACGACAACCGGGCCGAATATCTCCTGCTGCGCAAGCTGGTGTTGCGGAGCAACGTCGGCGAACAAAACCGGACAGACATAGTGGCCGCCCGCTGGAGCGTCGGCTGCGATCTGCCCTTGCGCGGCGACGGTCAGCCCGCTCGCTTTGCCGTCGCTGATAAAGCTCGCCACCAGTTTCTCTTGTTGCGCCGAAATGAGTGGCCCCAGGTCAAGATCATCAATTGCCGGGCCCACGCGAAGTGCGCTAAAACGCTCAGCGAGCATTTCGACCAACCGATCGTATACGCCACGTTGAACGAGAATTCGTGATCCTGCCGAACACGTTTGCCCGGCATTCTGCACACCAGCATTCACAAGAAACGGGAGCGCTGCATGCAGATCGGCGTCATCAAAAACAAGCTGCGGCGATTTGCCGCCGAGTTCCAGCGTCACCGGTACTGCATTGGATGCTGCCGCTGTCTGCACCGCGATGCCCACGTCCGTTGAGCCGGTAAATGAAACATGATTGACGCCGGGATGTGCAGCCAGTACTGCGCCGGCATCCAGGCCTGTCCCTGGCGTTACATTCAGTGCGCCCGCCGGCAGCCCGGCTTCTGTTGCAATCCGGGCAAACTCCAGAGCGGTGAGACAAGCTTCCTCTGCGGGTTTAAGAACGGTCGCATTGCCGGCGGCCAAAGCAGCCACTATGGAACGACCGATTATCTGCATCGGGTAATTCCACGGAATAATATGTCCGGTGACGCCATGCGGCTCACGTAATGTGTAAACGGTGTAGTCGTTCAGATACGGAATCGTTTCGCCATGAAATTTGTCCGCGCAACCGCCATAGACTCAAGATAGCGCGCCAGGGCGAGTGCATCTGCACGAGCTTGTTTGAGCGGCTTGCCAACGTCGAGCGCTTCCATTGCAGCCAGTGAATCAACCTGCCCGGCGACAGATTGCCCGATCGTTGCAAGCACGCGCCCGCGCTCTGCTGCACTGAACCTGCCCCAGGTACCGTCCAGCGCGTCTCGCGCCGCGGTGACCGCGGCATCGATGTCGGCAGCCTGGGCGGCAGCAATATTTCCGATCTGTTCTCCCGTAGATGGATTCTCCAACGCAAGCACGGCGTCCCCCGAAGCGTTGCGCCATTCGCCACCGATGAAGATTTTGCTGGCGTAGTCCGGAATATTCATCGTTGCCCCGTTTGTCCGTCGTAAAAGTTTGGGAGACCAATCAATAAATTTGATTGATACCGTCTGCCTTGGTCAGGTCGTAAACCAATTAACAAATTTAGTCTAAGCGGCGTAGTCGACCGGATGCAATACAAATGACTGTCGTTTCGCCGCTCAAGCCTTGCTCAATGTTAGTTTGAGGGATAAATCAGAGACCAGTCTTTTTTCATACTGATGACCGTCCACCCGTTTGCCCCGGCCTCATTCAACGATTCGTTGTCTTCCTCGGTATATGCAAATTCCCGCAGTTCATCATCGTGATTGACCAGCAGTTGCAGCGACAAACCGTCACGACTTTGTGAATAACCCAGCATTCCGAGATCACCTTTGCCACCGACATTGCCCATTACCAGCAAGGGCCGTTTGCCTATGTGGAGATCAATGCTAACGGCCTTTATATCCTTGTTATTGAATACGGTCACTTCGTCGGTGGTCACCAGCACCCACTTTCCCGCAACTTTATGCAGCTCTTTCTTCAATGAGCTGCCAATGACCTTGTCTGACTCTATTCCGTACAGTTCAGCGGTTATCATGCGCATAAAATCGATGCCGCCACCGGAACAAATATACACACTGAATCCATTGGCTTTGAGGAACCCGATCAGTTCGAGCGCGGGTTGATAGATTGTCTGTTGATAGGGAACATCGAAGCGTGGATGTTTCGCGCTGGTAAAGAAGTCCACGACCTCCGCATCATATTCTTCGCGAGTCATGTCAGCTGTGATCGTTCTGGCGGTACCCACGATGACCGGCCAGCCCGCATTTTTGAAATATTCCTGGTCGTTTTCGAGGGCTGCTTTGAATGGCTGCGTATCTCGCTTCGACGGATTTCTGATCGCCGCCTGCTTTATTTGATACTTCATGAATTCGCCCTCAACCCATGGCCTTTCGCTCCACAGCGTACCGTCGTTGTCAAAGACGGCAATGCGTTTCTCGGGCGATACGAAATCAGCGCCGCCTGCGCTAGTAACCCTGGCAACGAACTGCTCGATATCCTGTTTAACCGCACCGTCAGTCCAGGACGGCAATGGATCGGGGGTTTCGGCGGTGACGCTGCAGGCCGAGATTGATGCGATAGCCAGGCAGACCATGAGCGCCGTGATCTGATGCGTAATTTTCATTCCAACAGCTGTTTTCTCCATTGAAGCGCCCATTCTGATGCCGACATGCCCAACCAATCATGATTACTGCTTTCGTACTTTACTGCTGGCACCGGGGTTTTGGAACTGTGTTTTAGTTTCGGGCAGTATCGGTTTGACCTGAGAAGGCGCGCCGAAGCGTCGTGGATGGGGATTTTTTCGGTCGTACGAATTATTCATGTAAGGTAGAGTCTCCAACAGAATGCGCGACAGTACGGTAACGATATCGTGGTCGCGAATTGTCAATTGCCTGGCGCCAGCCAGATTGATGAGGCCTCGACTATCCTGATGACAGCAACAACGAGGTTTGTGATTCTTGTCATCGTCGCGCTGTGCTGTAGCACGCCTTTTCAGAGCGCCGCAGCCCAGGATCAACTCATTCTGGGCGTCCCCCTCGAACCCCCTAATCTTGACCCGACCTCCGGAGCTGCTGCTGCTGTGGACGAGGTCGTGTATGGGAATATTTTTGAAGGCCTGACCAGGATTACGCAGTCTGGCGATGTCGCGCCGGCGTTGGCGGAATCCTGGGAGATTTCGCAGGACGGTCGTTCCTACGTTTTTAAGCTTCGACGCGGAGTTCGCTTCCACGATGGCAGCACATTCGATGCCGCTGACGTTAAGTTCACGCTTGAGCGTATTATCGCGCCCGATTCAACTAATGCGCAGAAGGCATTGCTGGATTCGATCGAACGGATCGACGTTATCGACAGCGATACAGTCAAGCTGGTCCTGAACCGGCCTGATGGCAATATTCCTTATGCTCTGGGTTGGGGTGACGCCGTTATGGTGGCCCCCGAAAGTGCCGCCACCAACGCGAATAAGCCGATCGGTACAGGTCCCTTCAAGTTGTTGAACTGGCGCAGAGGAGATTCGATCCAGCTTGTCCGCAACCCGGATTACTGGGGTGCTGCTGCCCGGCTGAACAGCGTCATTTTTAAATTCATTGGCGATCCTGCTGCGGCCTATTCTTCGATGAAAGCCGGCGATATTGATGCCTATCCCAGATATCCAGCGCCGGAGAATATTGCCGACTTCGAAAACGACCGTAATCTAAAAGTCGTCGTTGGTGCATCCGAAGGCAAAGTTATTCTGGCGATCAATAACAAACAGTCGCCATTCGACAATCACCTCGTCCGCGTCGCCATCGCGCATGCGATAGATCGGGAAGCAGTGATTGACGGCGCCATGTTTGGCTATGGCCAATTGATAGGTAGCCACTACACCCGGCAAAGCAGGGCTTACGTCGACCTGACTGATCGCTACCCACATGATATTGCACTGGCGAAATCGCTATTAGCCGAAGCCGGGTATCCGGACGGGTTCACGGCATCGCTACGCTTGCCGCCAAGACCCTATGCGCGTCGTGCGGGTGAGATCGTTGCTGCGCAATTAGCCACGATCGGCATTCAGGTCAGGATCGAAAACCTCGAATGGGCGCAATGGCTCGATCAGGTTTTTAAGCGCCATGCATTCGATATGACCATTGTCAAGCACATTTTGCCGATGGACTATGGCATCTACGCTCGTGATGACTATTACTTCGGTTATTCCAGTCCTGAATTCCAGTCGCTGTTCTCGCAATCCGAAGTTGAAATTGACGACCGGCTTAAAGACGAATTGCTACAACAGATTCAAAGGCGGATCGTCGATGATGCCGTCAACGTATTCCTGGTTCAATCTGCAAGACTGGGCGTTTGGCGGGCAGGTCTGAATGGCCTGTGGACTGATTCGCCGATACCGGCGAACGTTGTTACAGCAGCCTATTTCGAGGGCGACTCGTCCGCGAATGTTGTTCAGCAAGCTGCCGATACGCCCCGCGCGCCGTGGCTCAAAATGGCAGCCCTGGCAGTGCTCCTGGCGTTAGTAACACTGGTCGTACGTCACATGGGAGCCGCTTATTTTCTCCGCAAACTGGCCTCGCACGCGGGCACGCTGGTTGCGGCGAGTATGGTCATCTTTGTCCTTATCCAAATTGTTCCGGGCGATCCTGCCGCCTATATGATGGGGATGAACGCCAGTCCGGAGTCGGTCGCTACGTTGCGCGAGCAGATGGGTCTCGATGCGACTGCGACAGCGCGCTACCTCGATTGGGTAGGCGGTATGGTCACTGGTGAATTCGGCACCAGCTATACGTATCGGGTACCCGTAAGCACGCTGATTCTGGAACGCCTGCAAGTCTCCGCTCCACTTGCACTGATGGCGATGATTTTGTCATTGCTCATCGCTTTGCCGGTTGGTGTATTGGCAGCCAGCCGGCGTGGCAGCGCCCTCGACACTTTCCTCAACGCCACCATGCAGGTTGGCGTTGCCTTGCCCAATTTCTGGATCGCTTTACTCCTCATATTGGTGTTCTCGACACAGTTACATTGGTTCGCAGCAGGTGGATTTGTTGGCTGGGATGCAGGTTTGCTGCCCGCATTGAAGGGCTTGCTCTTGCCCGCGATAGCGCTCGCTGCGCCCCAGGCTGCGATCATTGCCCGCGTGTTACGGACGGCACTGCTGGAAACAATGAACGAGGATTACATTCGCACGGCAAGGGCAAAAGGTCTTAACCGGAAGCAATCCTTGTGGCGCCATGCGCTGCGTAACGCGTTAATCCCGGTATTGACGATCGTAGGGATGCAGCTTCCGTTTCTGCTGGCCGGTGCGATTATTATCGAAAGCGTTTTTTCTCTTCCCGGCATAGGCCGGCTGGTCTTTCAGGCAATCACTCAGCGAGATCTCATCGTCGTGCAGGGCGTGGTTATCGTTCTTGTGTTCGCAGTTGTGATGGTGACTTTCCTGATTGACCTGGCGTACCTGGCGGTCGATCCGCGTCTCAGGAGATCGGCATAGTGGTGAATGCTGATGCCACAATCCAAAAGCCCAATTACGATTCGGACGAGCGTTCTGCCGTTTCCCGGCGCACCGTAGGTATGACGCCGGGTTTGCGAATCGGTTTGATCCTTGTTGCGGTGGTCGTTGTCAGTGCGCTGCTCTCGTTTGTGTGGACACCATTCGACGTGTACGGAATCGATATTCCCAGCAAGTTGCTCGCGCCTTCTTTACAGCATCCATTCGGTACAGACCATTTTGGTCGGGACGTTTTATCGATGATCATGGTGGGCGCACGCAGCTCACTGGCCGTGGCGTTGATTGCTGTAGGAATTGGCGCAGGCATCGGCGCGCCGCTTGGTTTGCTGGCTGCAGCGAGACAAGATCTGATCGGCGAGACGATCATGCGTGGCAACGACGTAATTTTTGCGTTCCCGTCTTTGTTAATGGCCGTTATGATTTCAGCGGTGTACGGTCCTGGCGCCATAAACGCGATTATTGCGATCGGCATATTCAATATTCCCGTGTTTGCACGCGTGACGCGGGGCGCGGCGCTTAGTCTTTGGTCGAGGGAATATATTCTGGCTGCACGGGTGGCCGGAAAGTCATCATTTCTGATTTCAATTCAACATATCCTGCCAAACCTGGCGGGGTTGTTAGTGGTTCAGGCAGCCATTCAGTTTGCTATGGGCGTTGTTGCCGAGGCGGGTTTATCTTATGTGGGGCTCGGCGTGCAGCCACCGATGCCAAGTTGGGGGCGAATGCTGAGTGAAGCACAGACGATGATCGATTTTGCACCGTGGCTGGCGATATTCCCCGGGTTGGCAATCATGATCCTGGTCTTTAGTTTCGGCCTGATTGGTGACGGATTGAATGACCACCTTGATCCAAGATTAAAGAGGGCGCGCTGAGCCATGTCACTGCTCGACATCAATGGCCTGGCTGTTTCGATCGACCAAACGCCGATACTGCACTCCCAGGCCCTGACACTGAATGCCGGCGAAACTCCCGGCCTCGCAGGCGAGTCCGGACCCCGAAAAAC
>PVMS01074469.1_pt1 | contig 11831 bp, 11 predicted proteins | sample 1853461 | NCBI WGS metagenome assembly PVMS01 (sample SAMN08582032, study PRJNA380276) | Marine sediment metagenome, whole genome shotgun sequencing project. | isolation source: ocean sediment barecode stripped | collected 2017
AATTGAAACCAACTGCATTGACCCTTATTTGCATAATAAGGGTCAATGCAGTTGGTTTCAATTTGCTGAAGAAATTATTAATCTTTCAAGGCATACGTGTGTGGTTGAATCAATACCGTCAGAAAAATTTATAGCCAAAGCAAATAGACCAAAATACAGTTTGTTGGATACGGAAAAAGTTGAAACGATGTTTCAACTTGAAATTCCATATTGGAAGGAATCCTTAAAGAATTGTTTGTTAGAAGAAATAAATAATGGTTAATAAAATAAATTAAAGAAAATGAAGTCAATTTTAGTAACTGGAGGAGCAGGATTTATAGGGTCAAATTTAGTTGAATATTTAATTGAAAAATATCCCCAATACAATATTGTTGTAATGGACTTGTTAACCTATGCAGGTGATTTTAACAATTTGAAATCAGTAAAAAAAGCTAAAAATTTCACTTTTGTTAAAGGAGATATATGTGACAGAGATTTAGTAGAACGAATTTTTCAACACTATTATATACACGGAGTGCTGCATTTGGCAGCTGAATCTCATGTAGATAATTCAATTCATCACCCTGATATTTTTATTGAGACCAATGTAAAAGGAACATTTGTTTTGTTAGATGTAGCATATAAATATTGGATGGAAAAACCATTTGTATTCAAAAGAGGATTTGAAAAAAGTAAATTTTTACACGTTTCAACAGATGAAGTTTACGGTACTTTGGGAGAATCGGGTTTGTTTACTGAAGAAACACCCTATGCGCCAAATTCACCATACAGTGCTTCTAAAGCAAGTAGTGATTTTATTGTTAGAAGTTATCATCATACATATGGTATGAGAACAGTAATAACGAATTGTTCAAACAATTATGGACCGAATCAACATGATGAAAAATTAATTCCAACTGTAATTAGAAAAGCATTGGCAGGTGAAAATATACCGATTTATGGAGATGGAAAAAACATAAGAGATTGGTTATATGTTTTGGATCATTGTAAAGGATTGGATTTAGCTTATCACGATGAGAAAAGTGGAGAAATGTATAATATTGGAGGTAGAAATGAGCGTAATAATAACGATATTGCAACTGGAATTTGCGAAATGTTAGATAAAATGAGACCTTTAAAAAACAGGAGTTATAGGAATCAAATTACATATGTTAAAGATCGTGCAGGTCATGATTTTAGATATGCTATTGATGCTTCTAAAATTGAAAATGAATTGGGATGGAAAGCTGATGAAAATTTTGAATCAGGTATAAAAAAGACAGTTGAATGGTATTTGAAAAAATATAATGAAAAATAATATTAAAATAGCAATTATTGGCCTGGGTTATGTAGGTCTGCCTTTAGCAAGATTATTTGCTACTAAATATTCAGTTATTGGTTATGATATCAATGATGATAGAATTTCTGAATTAAAAAAGGGGATAGACAGTACTTTAGAGATTGAAAATGAGTTATTACAACAGGTATTGGTTGAGGATCCAGATAAAGATATTGGTCTTTTTTGCTCGTCAGATATTTCAGTTATTGAAAATTGTAATTACTACATCGTTACAGTTCCAACACCTGTAGATAAAAATAACAAACCCGACCTCACACCGCTTGTTAGTTCGAGTGAGACAGTCGGTCGAGTTTTACAAAAAAATGATATTGTTATCTATGAATCTACGGTATATCCCGGAGCAACTGAAGATGTTTGTATTCCGATTCTGGAAAAAAGCTCAGGGCTTACGTTTAATAAAGATTTTTTTGCTGGATATTCCCCTGAACGAATCAACCCTGGAGATAAAGATCATACTGTTGATAAAATATTAAAAGTAACTTCTGGCTCAACACCTGAAATAAGTGAAAAAGTAAATAGCCTGTACGCCTCTGTAATAAAGGCAGGAACACATTTAGCGCCTTCAATTAAGGTTGCTGAAGCTGCTAAAGTTATTGAAAACTCTCAACGTGACATTAATATTGCTTTTGTAAATGAATTGGCAAAAATTTTCAATCTGTTAGAAATCGATACGCAAGCTGTATTGGAGGCAGCCGGAACAAAATGGAACTTTTTACCATTCAAGCCTGGCTTGGTTGGTGGTCATTGCATTGGAGTTGATCCATATTATTTGGCTCAAAAAGCCCAGGAAGTAGGATACCATCCGGAAATTATTTTAGCGGGAAGAAGAATGAATGACAGCATGGGGCATTATGTAGCTTCAGAAGTGATAAAACTGTTTGTGAAAAATGACAAAGAAATAAAGAATGCGAGTATTTTAGTATTGGGAATTACATTTAAAGAAAATTGCCCGGATGTTAGAAATACGAGAGTTGTCGATGTAATTCAAAACTTAAAAGAGTATGGGACAAATATCACAGTCTTTGATCCTTGGGCTAATCCGGATGAAGTTAAGGAAGAATACAATATTGTAATGGTAAGAGATATGCCGCAAGACAAATTTGATGGAATTGTTTTGACTGTTGCACATGATACATTTTTAGAGATGGATTTTAATAAATATCTTAGTAAGAATGGTGTTATTTATGATGTAAAGGGAGCATTGAATTGTAAAGTTCAAGGGAAATTGTAAATTATTAAACTAAAACTAAAACTAAGACTAAGACAAAAACTAAGACAATAAAAGGCTATTGGAAAAATAAAGGATATGAATGTGAGAGTTCGTGGAAAGATTAAAAAATTCTAAGGAAAAAGATATGAAAATTTTAGACAATATGATGTTTGGATTGATGCTATGGAATTAGTAAATAGAGTATATAAAGTGGTTGGGGAATTTTCAACTAATGAACGGTTTACGCTGGTTTCTCAAATGACTAGATCCGCGATTTCAATCCCTTCTAATATTGATGAGGGTTCTAGTAGAAGTTCTGAAAAAGATTATGCAAGGTTTTTAGTATTTAGTTTAGGATCTGCATATGAATTAGAAACCCAACTGATTATTGAATAAAGAAGAAAATATATTAATTAAGTAGAGTATTTAATAATTTTAGAACAATTGATAAGTTTGCAGAAACGTATTGGTGGATTAAGAAAAAGTATATTAAAATAGAACAAATGGTCATAAAACCTCAATTCTGAATAAAAATATTTAGTCTTGGTATTGGTCATTGTCTTATAACAAATAAATATGAAAATAGTAATAATTGGAACAGGATATGTTGGATTGGTATCAGGAACTTGTTTTTCCGAAATGGGAAACAATGTTATTTGTGTTGATGTTGATGCGACTAAAATAGAGAAACTTAAGCAAGGAATTTTACCGATATACGAACCCGGATTAAAATCGATGGTGTTGAAAAATTTAGCTGGTGGAAGTTTGCATTTTACTACAAATTTATCAGAAGCAATTCAGGGAGCCATAATTATTTTTATTGCTGTCGGGACACCCATGGGTAATGATGGATCGGCCGACTTGAAATATGTATTGGAAGTGGCAAAATCCATTGGAGAATCCATGCAAAAAAAGTCAATCATTGTTAATAAATCTACCGTACCTGTAGGGACTTCAGATAAAGTAAAAACAACTATTCAACAGGTTCTAGATGAAAGAAATGTAACTATTGAATTCGATGTGGTATCCAACCCTGAATTTTTAAAAGAAGGTTCTGCAATAGTAGATTTTATGAAACCGGATAGAGTTGTAATTGGAGCTGAAAGTGATTACGCTATAAAAATAATGAAGCAGTTATATACGCCGTTTTGCATGTCACATGAACGGTTTATAACTATGGATATACGTTCGGCTGAAATGACAAAGTATGCTGCAAATGCTATGTTAGCAACTAAAATTTCATTTATGAATGAAATTGCAAATATTTGTGAACGGGTAGGTGCCGATGTCAACCAGGTTCGCATAGGTATTGGGTCCGATAATAGAATTGGGTATAGTTTTATATATCCCGGTTGTGGGTATGGAGGGTCTTGTTTCCCAAAAGATGTAAAAGCACTTAAAAAAACAGCAGAAGACCACAATTATAAACCAACCCTAATTACTGCTGTTGAAGAAGTAAATGAAGTACAAAAATTAGTCATTTTTCATAAAATTATACGCAAATTTGGTGAAGATTTATCAGGGAAAACTTTTGGAATATGGGGACTTTCTTTCAAGCCCGGAACAGATGATATGCGAGAAGCACCTTCAATTTACATTATTAAAGAACTGATAAAGCACGGAGCAAATATTCAGGTTTATGATCCTAAAGCAATGGAAGAAGCCAAATTGTTCTATTTAAAAGGATTGGAAAATGTTGCATACATGAATGAAAAATATGAGACTCTAAGGGATGCAGATGCTATGGTGTTATTAACAGAGTGGAAGGAGTTCCGTTCACCGGATTTTGATGAGATTAAAAAGTTATTAAAAACTCCTGTTATTTTTGATGGACGCAATCAGTACAATATGTTCAACATCGAGAGCAAAGGATTTGAATATTATCAAATTGGGAAATAATCACCTCTTGACACAAATGTTATAAATGTGCGAAGTCAACTGTATGTCAGTTAAGAAAATAATGAGAAAAAAAGAAGATACAAATTAATAAAAAAATGAAAAATTTCGCTTTAATAGGAGCATCGGGTTATATAGCTCCACGTCATATGAAAGCTATTAAAGAAACAAATAATAATTTGATAGCTGCACTGGATAATTTTGACTGTGTTGGCATTATCGATAATTATTTTCCGAACGCAGATTTCTTTACAGAATTTGAACGGTTTGACAGACATATCTCCAAACTAAAATTTGAAAAAAATAAGCAAATGGATTATGTAAGTATTTGCACACCTAATTACTTACATGATGCACACATTCGTTTTGCTCTCAGGCAGGGAGCCGATGCAATTTGTGAAAAACCTTTGGTACTCAATCCTTGGAATATGGATGCTTTGGCAAAAGTGGAACAAGAAACAGGAAGTAAAATTTATAATATATTACAATTAAGAGTACACCCAAGTATCATTGCTTTAAAAAAGAAAATTGAAAGTGGACCAACGGATAAAATATATGATATTGACTTGACTTACCTAACCTCACGAGGGCATTGGTATTATACTTCATGGAAAGGAGATGTTTCTAAATCTGGTGGTATTGCTACAAATATTGGGATACATTTTTTTGATATGTTATCCTGGATATTCGGAGACCTTAAACAGAATGTGGTTCATATAAATGCTCATGATCGATCTGCAGGGTATTTAGAATTTGAAAAAGCCCGTGTACGGTGGTTTTTATCAATAAATTATGATGTTTTACCAGAAGAAATCAGGGCTAAAGGACAAACTACTTACCGTTCTATTACTATTGAAGGAGAAGAACTTGAATTTAGCGGTGGTTTTACTGATTTGCATACGATATCGTATCAGGAAATAATAAAAGGCAATGGATATGGATTAGAAGTTCCGCGACAGGCAATTGAAATTGTACATTCAATAAGGCATGCAAATCCGATTGGAGCAATGGGCGATTATCATCCTTTTGTTAAAAAGCCATTGGCAAAGCATCCGTTCAATAGAAATAGAAATTAATAAGGAATTCAATTGATTTGGTAAAATTATAGACGCATATTTGCCTGCTGCTATTTTTATATTATTGAATTTGAACTTGTTTATATGTAATTTTTTTTTTGATAAAAGAAATAATATCTTTAAGATTATTTAGGTTTTGAGCTATAATCTCACATTAAAAAATGTACAAATCATTCATTAAAAGCATATTGGATTTTTCTATAGCATTTATAGGGCTTATAATTGTTTTACCGATACTATTGATTATAGCAATTGTATTAGCAATTACGAATAATGGAAACTCTTTTTTTTTTCAAACCCGTCCCGGGAAAAATGAAAAATTATTTAAAATTGTAAAGTTTAAAACAATGAATGATAAAAAGGATAAAAATGGACAATTATTGCCAGATGAAAATAGAATTACATTCATGGGAAAGATACTAAGAAAAACATCCTTGGATGAATTGCCTCAACTGATAAATGTTTTAAAAGGAGATATGAGTCTGATTGGACCACGTCCATTATTAGTAGAATATTTGCCATTATATAATAATGAACAAAAAAAGAGACAAAATGTTAAACCTGGAATCACGGGTTGGGCCCAGATTAATGGAAGAAATTTGATAAGTTGGAAGCAGAAATTTGATTATGATGTATGGTATGTAAATAATATAAGTTTTAAACTTGATGTAAAAATATTTTTTAGAACCATAGTGGGGGTGCTTAAATCAGATAACATTTATTCTGGATCTAAATTTTCAATGAATAGATTCAATGGAAAAAATTAAAGGTATATTTATGTTTAAAAATTATTTAAATCATTAAAGTTAAACAATATAATTAGCAAAGATGAATTCTAAAATTTGGCTTTCTTCTCCTCACATGTCCGAAAATGAACTGGAATATATCCATCGGGCATTTGAATCTAATTGGATTGCACCTGTTGGTCCTAATATTGATGAATTTGAAAATTCTCTTCAATCTTATTTGAAGGAAGGCAAAAACGTAATCGCATTGAATTCTGGTACAGCAGCAATTCATTTGGCCTTGATTTTATTAGGAATTTCAAAAGGAGATGAAGTGTTGTGTCAAAGTTTTACATTTTCTGCAACTATAAATCCTATAATATATCAAGGAGCAACACCTGTTTTTATTGACAGTGAATCAGGAACTTGGAATATATGTCCTGAACAATTGGAAAAAGCAATAAAAGATAGGATAAAAAAAGGAAATAAGCCAAAAGCAATAATCGCCGTGCATTTATATGGAATGCCGTATAATGTAATTGAAATACAAAAGATAAGTCGGAAATACGATATTCCTATCATAGAAGATAGTGCAGAAGCTTTAGGAAGTGAAGTAAATGGTCAAAAATGTGGTACTTTTGGAGATATAGCAATTTTATCTTTTAATGGCAATAAAATTATCACTACTTCAAGTGGAGGAGCATTAATTACTTCAAATAATTTGATGAAAGAAAAAACCATTTTTTTAGCAACTCAGGCTAAAGATAGTGCGCCACATTTACAACATTCACAAATTGGGTATAACTATAGATTATCAAACGTACTGGCGGGTATTGGTCTTGGACAAATGGAAGTTTTACAGGATAGAGTAAAATCAAGAAGAGAAAATTTTAATTATTATAGCGAATCCTTAAATAAGGAGCATTTTCAATTTTTGGAAGAACCATCAGGTTATTTTTCCAACAGATGGTTAACCTGTATTTTAACGAAGTCATTTAAGGTTAGAGAAAAAATTCGCAATGCCTTAAATCAATTTAATATTGAATCAAGACCCCTATGGAAACCAATGCATTTACAACCAATATTTTCTGCATGTCCTACTTATTTAAATGGTAATTCTGCAGATTTATTTAAAAAAGGATTATGCTTGCCAAGTGGTTCAAATTTATCAAAAAAAGATTTGCAGCATATTGTATCAATTATTAATCAACAAGTTTAATTTTAATTAGATTTAAAAACTTTATTTTTGAATACTTCAAAATTTGTTTGAATGAATTTAGAAAGCTTATTTAATAAAATTACGTACTTAGAGATATCTGAACAAATAAAAGCCTTGCTTAAAGACAAGGTTATTTTAATTACAGGTGCAGCCGGGTCAATTGGAAGCGAAATCACAAAAATCCTGGCTAAGCAATGTAATTGTAATTTGATTCTATTGGATCAAGCAGAATCGGCTTTGTTCGATCTGCAACAGGAATTGCGATTATTTAAGTTCAAAAATTACCGACTGATTGTGGGAGATATTTGTGACATGGATAGCATGAAGCAATTGTTTTCTGAATATACACCAGATATTGTATACCATGTAGCTGCCTATAAACATGTCCCATTAATGGAAGATCACCCTTTTGAAGCTGTTAAGGTAAATGTATTGGGAACCAAGATTATTGCTGATCTGTCAAAGGAATTTGAAGTACAACGATTCGTGTTGGTTTCCACCGATAAAGCTGTGAATCCCGCCAGTGTGATGGGGGCATCCAAGAGAGTGGCTGAATTATACGTGAGTAGTTTTAATAATGAATTGAATAAAAAATTTAAAATTGTCCGATTTGGGAATGTGCCTAATTCCAACGGGTCGGTAATTCCCCTTTTTAAAAAACAATTAAAAGCCGGAGGTCCGCTTACTATTACAAGTAAAGAAGCAACTCGTTATTTTATTGAAATGTCAAGCGCCTGTCAGTTATTGCTCGAAGCAATTCTTCCTGTTGATTGCGATTTGTTGATTGGCCAAATGGGAATTCCTGTTAATATTTATGAGCTGGGAATTAAATTTATTCATGTTGCAGGTTTAAAATATCCTGAAGACATTGAAATTGAATTTATTGGGTTGAGGCCTGGTGAAAAGCTTCATGAAGAATTAACCTATAAGACAGAATTATTAATTTCAGAGAGTAACTCAAAAATCAGGAAATATAACGCTGCGATTAATATTATAAAAATGCATCAAATTGAAGAATTATGTCAATTAAAAACAGTAACTCCGGCTTATGAAATTGTTAGGAAGTTAATGGGAATTGTTCCTCAGTTTAATTCAAATAATTCAAAATATGAAATATTGGATAGTAAAATTTAAAAGAATAATTTTTATTTGATCGATTTATTGCTAATAATATAGCTGTAAAATATTTTTTTTGAAAAAAGATTGTATATTTAAAAATAATGTATAGTTTTGTCCTTTAAAAATTAACAATGAGTACAGTTAACAATTGGAATAGCTTTTATTTTTACTTTTATTTTACCAATAAGAGATGAGGCTTTGTATGTGTTAATTTAAAAATATAAATTATGAAGTCTCGAAATTTTTCGAGATTTTTTTTTGATAAAAATTTAAAAAATGAAAGTAGGCATTCAAGGAATTAAAGGATCTTTTCACCATATAGTTGCAGAACAATATTTTGGTAAAAATATTGATTTGATTGAATGTTTGTCATTCAGTGAAATGCCCGGTTTGCTGAATGATGAAAAGGCGGAAGTAGTTATTATGGCAATTGAAAATTCCATAGCTGGGGCAATTCTTCCAAATTATGCGCTTATTGATGATTATAAATTGACAATTTGTGGAGAATATCACCTGCCAATTCATCATAATTTAATGGCATTGGAGGGACAACAAATTGAAGACATTAAAGAGGTATATTCCCATCCAATGGCATTGTTGCAATGTCATAAATTCTTTAAAGATTATCCCCATATCAAACTCATTGAGGACAAAGATACTGCCACGGTAGCCAAAAGAATATATGAGAAGAAATTAAAAGGAACCGGTGCAATTGCAAGTAAGCTTGCTGCGGAAACATATAAGTTGAAAATTTTAGCCCCCGAGATACAGACGATTAAAGGAAATGCCACACGCTTTTTCATTTTAACAAAATCGAATGATAAGAATAGTGTTTCGGCAAATAAAGCTTCAATTAAATTTATTACAAGTCATAAAGCGGGAAGTTTGGCTGAAGTATTGACCATTTTAGCAAAGCACAATTTAAACCTTTCCAAAATTCAATCCATTCCGGTAATTGAAACTCCATGGAATTATGCCTTTTTTGCTGATTTTATTTTTAAAAGTTATGCCGATTACCACAATGCTATAAATGAAATCAAAGAAAAAGTAGAATCCTTAAAAGTATTGGGAGAATACAGTAAAAGCAAACGATAATGATAGAAAAAGCGGATAGATTAAATGATGTTAAGGAATACTATTTCTCAAAAAAGTTGAGAGAAGTAGCCGATTTGAAAAAAGAGGGAAAACCCATTTTAAACATTGGAATAGGGAGTCCGGATTTACCACCACCTCAGAGCGTAATTGAGGAGATAAAAGCAGTGGTTCAATCACCCACTGCACATCAGTATCAAAGCTATCAGGGAATTCCGGAATTAAGGAATGGTATAAGAGATTTTTATAATAAGAATTATAATGTGATGTTGGATTCCACTTCAGAAATATTGCCTTTAATGGGTTCTAAAGAAGGTATTATGCTTATTTCCATGGCCTTTTTAAATAAAGGGGATAAAGTTTTAATACCGGATCCCGGATATCCCACTTATGCTTCTGTGACAAAATTGGTAGAGGCTGAACCTGTTTTTTATAATTTGCATGAAGAAAATAAGTGGTTACCAAATTATGAAGAAATTGAAATTCAAGATTTGTCTAAAGTAAAAATAATGTGGGTAAATTATCCACACATGCCTACAGGTGCAGTGGCTTTAAAACAAGATTTTGAACGATTAATTGCTTTTGCTAAAAATCACAATATATTGGTTGTAAATGACAATCCCTACAGTTTTATTTTAAATGACGATCCACAGAGCATATTAGCAGTTAAAGGCGCTAAAGATGTAGCAATTGAACTAAATTCATTGAGCAAAACCTTTAATATAGCTGGCTGGAGAGTTGGAATGGTTGTTGGAGATGCAAAAATTGTAAAAACAATTTTACAAGTGAAAAGCAATATGGATTCAGGGATGTTTTTGGGTATTCAGAAAGGTGCAGTTGAAGCTTTGAAAATATCAAATGATTGGTTTGAAAAACTTAACAATCCATACAGAAAGAGAAGAGAAATTGTGTGGAAAATTTTTGACGCTTTAGGATGTACATACGACAAAAATTTAGGAGGATTATTTGTATGGGCAAAAGTACCGGTTGGACTGAATACCGAAGAGTTTACCGATACTTTATTGCATGATAAAAATGTTTTTATAACTCCTGGAACTGTTTTTGGTTCTAATGGTGATGGATATATAAGAGCCTCAGTTTGTGTATCTTCAGAGATATTGAACGAGGTATTAAGCCGATTTAAAATTGTTTAAATTTAGAAAATGGAAAAATTAGTTGTTATTGGTTTGGGTTTGATTGGAGGCTCTTTAGTGAAAGACCTAAAAGAGAGAATCGGATATAAAGTGTATGGTATTGATCAAAATCCTGAACATATCAAAAAAGCTTTAGAACTTGGCCTTATTGACTCAGAAATTGAAATGTCACAAATAGGAGATGCATCCGTTATTATAGTTGCGACTCCGGTAAATGCAATACCAATTGTTACTCAGCGTGTATTGGATTTAGTTTCAAAAGACACATTGGTTTTTGATGTAGGATCCGTAAAGCAAGAAATTTGTAAAGCAATTCAAAACCATCCCAATAGAGGAAATTTTGTTGCTGCACACCCATTAGCCGGAACTGAGTTCTCGGGACCTGAAGCAGCCATTTTAAATTTGTTTGATAAAAAGGTGAATATCTTGTGTGAAACTGATAAATCGAATTGGCAAATATTGGACAAAGCATTGAGCTTGTTTAAAAAATTAAATATGCGTATTAAAATGATGAACCCGGTAGAGCATGACAGACACATCGCCTATGTTTCACATCTTTCACATGTTAGTTCTTTTATGTTAGGAAAAACTGTGTTGGAAATTGAGCACAACGAACAGCACATTTTTGATATGGCAAGTACAGGTTTTGCTTCAACTGTGCGTTTGGCAAAAAGTTCATCGAGTACATGGACACCAATATTTTTACAAAACAAAGAAAATATACTTCGCTCATTAGATGAGTATATTAAAAATTTGAAGGAATTTAAAGAAATGATAGAAACGAATAATGAGGCAGCGTTGAACAAAACAATGAACAATACCAATTATATCAAGACAATTTTAAACGGAATAAAATAATACAACTAAATAAGAGATTAAATCTAAGATGGAAATTAATAAAAAAAACAGAACATGGTTGGACAATATGAAATTGTCTCACCCTCTTGTAATTGCTGGACCATGTAGTGCTGAAACGGAAGAACAGGTATTAAAAACGGCTC
>PVMS01023235.1_pt1 | contig 11828 bp, 13 predicted proteins | sample 1853461 | NCBI WGS metagenome assembly PVMS01 (sample SAMN08582032, study PRJNA380276) | Marine sediment metagenome, whole genome shotgun sequencing project. | isolation source: ocean sediment barecode stripped | collected 2017
CCCGCGTCGGCGAAACCTTGGCTGTCGGACGGCATAAAGGAGGAGCGCACATGACAAACGAGACCGACATCGGGACCAGACACCCCTAATCTGAGGCGGCGGAGTCCCTTTCGGGTTTTTTCTGACCGCGACCGGCGCAAGCGGCACCGCCGCCAAGCCCGAGCCGCCCAAAGGGCATGCACCCTATCCGCACCTCGCCGCCGCAGTCCATCACGTTGTACGTCCCTTCGGAGCGCATGCGCGCTCTGCTCAAGACCTGGTTGACCACGTCGGACGCGACACTGGTGTCACCGCGTAGTAAACTGCACCTGAGGGACGGCGCATGAGTGTTCGCAAGAAGCGCAACGACATGAAGAAGGCCGCCGCTGCTGCCGCACTGGCGCGGGGCGAAAAGGACTTCTACCTATCGTGGCCGTGTGTCAACGGGCATCGGGGTCCGTGGAACTCGAAGACGGAGAGGTGCCGTAAATGTAGGGCGGCCACCCAGGCCAGGGCTAACGCCAAGCACGCGAAAACTGCGAAGGGCAAGGCCACCCGGGCCAGGGCTTACGCAAAGCGCGCGTAAACTGGGCGGAGACTACGGAAGCATAAAGCCTACCGAGCGTCTCCCACAGGCCAGTTCGACTCCATGGTCGGGGAGGTCCTCGACATGGCCGACGCCGATCTCTCGGACGTTGACCGCAAGGAGATCTAAGACTTCATCGGGCACCCCGGCCGCACGGCGGCGGCGGCGCCACCGCGCCAGCGCGGGATGAAGGGCAAAATAGGCGAATATGCGACCTCAGCCAGCGGTGGTTGGGCGTACCAATGGACAGCCCGAATCGGGCCGAAATCGGCCTCCGGTGCTTACTCGGTGCTTACTGGCCCCATTCGGCTGGACACCCTAGCATGCTAACCAATTGAAATAATTACGGAATTGATAGGTACCGCCCCAGGCGCACCACGCCCTTGAAGGGCGCGTGGGGGTCCACCGGCTTGCCTTTGCGCAGGATGGTCAGGCGGTCCTGGCGCGCCAGGTGCAGCGCCTGCTGGCGCACCGCCGGCAGATAGCGGCGCCAGGCGTCGGGCGACTCGCCGGGACGGGCGCGGGCCCGTGCAACGGCGCGCGCCACCTCGACCGGCGCGATCGAGCGCCCCGGCGCCAGGGTCTCGATCGATTCCAGGATCGCCCGCGCGACCGGATCGTCGCCTTTGGGCTCTTCGGGCGGATCGGATTGGCCCCCGGCCGGAGGCTCCTCGTCGGTCATATCCCTTTTTTAGCACGGATTTCGAGGCGCCGTGGCGGTTTCCCGAACCCCCAACTCCTCCTGGACCCGACTCGAAGGGATTCCCATAATCGCGCGGGAGAGGGGGTGACTCGCGATGACCGGAAGCTTGGATGCGTTGATCGCGGCCACGGCGGTGTTCGTCTTCGGCCATTTCCTGCTGTCGAGCCGCCCCTTGCGCGCGCCCTTGGTGCGAGCCTTTGGCCAGGGCGGTTTTCTACCACTCTATTCCGTGCTGATCGCGGCCGCTTTCCTGTGGATGCTGGCGGCCTACCGCGCCGCGCCCGATACCCAGGTCTGGGCCCCGGATCCAGCGCTCAATTGGGTGCCGATCCTGGTCATGCCGGTCGCGATTTTCCTGGTGCTGGCCGGGATCACCTCGACCAACCCGACCATGGTCGGCGCCGAACAGCGGATCGCCGCCGGCGGGCCGGCGCGGCAGGCGCCGGGCATCATCTCGGTAACCCGCCACCCATTCCTCTGGGGCACGGCGCTGTGGGCGGCCTCGCATCTGGCCGCCAACGGCACGGCAGCCGAGATGATCGTCATGGGCGGCATCCTGGTACTCAGCCTGGGCGGCATGGCGCACATCGACCAGCGCCGCGAGGCCGCATTGGGCAGTGCTTGGGGGCCGATCAAGCTGACCACCAGCGTGGTACCCTTCCTCGCCGTGCTCGGCGGCCGCTGCAAGCTGGACTGGGCCGGGATCGGTTGGTGGCGCCCGGCCGGCGCGCTGGTCCTCTACGCCGCCCTAATGCACGCCCACACCTGGATCATCGGCGTGCCGGTGACGGTCGGGTGAGGCGCGTTCCTCAATCGCGCTTCTCGGCGCGGGCGCGGAGGGCGTAGGGGATTAGGAAAACGAAGCAGGCGACCAGGAAGAACAGACTGCCGAGCAGGCCCAACATGTCCCCGGCGCGCAGACTCGCGCCAATGAAAAACAGCGCCGAAATTACGAACAGCCACCAGCCGGCGAGGTTGATCCGATGTTCCTTGCGCTGGTCCAAAAAACCCGCCTCCCGCGTTCAGCCGCCCTTCTGGCGATTGAGTAGCCGAAGCCGCAGCGCATTCAGCTTGATGAAACCTTCGGCGTCGCGCTGGTCGTAGACCGTGTCCTCCTCGAAGGTGACGTGCTCCATACTGTAGAGCGAGTCCGGCGACTTGCGGCCCTCGACGATGACGTTGCCCTTGTAGAGTTTGAGCCGCACCGTGCCGTTGACCCGTGCCTGGCTGTGGTCGATGGCGGCCTGCATCATTTCACGCTCGGGCGAGAACCAGAAGCCGTTGTAGATCAGCTCCGCGTAACGCGGCATCATCTCGTCCTTGAGGTGGGCCGCGCCGCGGTCCAGCGTGATCGATTCCATGGCCCGGTGGGCGGCGATCAGCACCGTGCCGCCGGGGGTCTCGTAGATGCCGCGGCTCTTCATGCCGACGAAGCGGTTCTCCACCAGGTCGAGCCGGCCGATGCCGTTGGCCCCGCCGAGCTCGTTGAGCCGGGTCAAGAGCGCGGCCGGCGACAGGCGCTCGCCGTCGATGGCGATCGGATCGCCCTTCTCGAACGAAATCTCGACGATGGTGGGCGCATCGGGCGCGGCCTCGGGCGCGACGCTGCGCGAAAAGACGTATTCCTCCGGCGCGACCCAGGGGTCCTCCAGCACCTTGCCCTCGGCGGAAATGTGCAGAAGGTTGGCGTCGACCGAAAACGGCGCCTCGCCGCGCTTGTCCTTGGCGATCGGGATTTGGTGCTTCTCGGCGAAGTCGATCAACTTGGTGCGGCTATTCAAATCCCACTCGCGCCACGGCGCGATCACCTTGATGTCCGGGTTGAGCGCGTAGTAGCCGAGCTCGAAGCGGACCTGGTCGTTACCTTTGCCGGTGGCACCGTGACAGACCGCATCGGCGCCGGTCGCCGCGGCGATCTCGATCTGGCGCTTGGCGATCAGCGGCCGGGCGATCGAGGTGCCGAGCAGGTAAACCCCCTCGTAGAGCGCGTTGGCCCGGAACATGGGGAAGACGTAGTCGCGCACGAAGACCTCGCGCAGGTCCTCGATGTGGATCTCCTTGACGCCGAACATCTCGGCCTTGGCCCGCGCCGGCTCCAGGTCCTCGCCCTGGCCCAGATCGGCGGTGAAAGTCACCACTTCGCAGGCGTAAGCCTCCTGCAACCACTTCAGGATCACCGAGGTATCGAGGCCGCCCGAATAGGCGAGCACGACTTTTTTGATCTCGCTCATAATACCAAAGGTCCGGGTTGGGAAATGGCGCGTCCCGAACCCGGGCCCGGGACGCGGCCGGAGTATAGGCAAAGCCCCCTTCGGGGCAAGGGGCCCCCGGCGGGCCGGGGGGGCTAATCGCCGCCCAGGCGGGCGCCGGTGTCGGTGTCGAAGAGGTGCAGGCGCTCGGGCGCGACGTGGAGCGGCAGCACTTCACCGGGCGCGAGCCAGACCGTGCCCTGGAGGCGCACGGTGAGCGCGGTTCGGCCGCTGCCGAAGTGGCCGTGGATCACGGTGTCGGCGCCGAGTTGCTCGACCACCTGGACGGTGAGATGGGCGAGGCCGTTGCCGTCTTCCGCCAGCTCCATGTGCTCGGGCCGGACGCCGAGGGTGACCGCGCGCCCGGCGGCCGGCGCGCCCAGGTCCGCGGGCAAGGCCAGGCGGTCGCCGCCGGGAAGTTCGACCGAGCCGCCGTCCCCCGCCACCTGGGCGTCGAACAGGTTCATGGCCGGCGAGCCGATGAAGCCGGCGACGAAGGTGCTGGCCGGGTGCTCGTAGAGCTTGATCGGCGAGCCGAGCTGCTCGACTACGCCGGCGTTGAGTACCAGCAACCGGTGGCCGAGGGTCATGGCCTCGACCTGGTCATGGGTGACGTAGACGCTGGTGATGCCGAGATCCTGTTGCAGTTTCTTGATCTCAAGGCGCATTTGCACGCGCAGCTTGGCGTCCAGGTTGGAGAGCGGTTCGTCGAACAGGAACACGCTCGGCTCGCGCACGATGGCCCGGCCCATGGCGACCCGCTGGCGCTGGCCGCCGGAGAGCTGGCGCGGTTTGCGCGGCAGGTACTCGGTGAGCTCAAGCAGGGCGGCGGCCTTCTGAACCTGCGCCTCGATCTCGGCCTTGGGTATGCCGCGGATCTTCAGGCCGTAGGCCATGTTGTTGTAAACTGTCATGTGCGGATAGAGCGCGTAGTTCTGGAATACCATGGCGATGTCGCGCTCGGCCGGCTCGAGATCGTTGACCACGCGGCCGCCGATCGATATCTCGCCCTCGGTAATGGTCTCCAGCCCGGCGATCATGCGCAGCAGCGTCGACTTGCCACAGCCCGAGGGGCCGACGATGACCAGGAACTCGCCGTCGGCGATCTCGCAATCGACGCCGTGGATGACAGCGTCGTTGCCGTAGGACTTGTGGACTTTGCTGAGTTCGATTTCGGCCATGATGGCGATTCCCGGGTTGTCTCTATTTTTCGGTTTCCACTAGACCCTTGACGAACTGGCGCTGCATGACCAGCACCACCACCACCGGCGGCAGCATTGCGAGGATCGCGGCGGCCATGGTCAGGTTCCATTCCGGCACCGCGTCGGCGACGAAGAGCATGCGCTGGATGCCCATTACCACGGTCGTCATCTCGGGCTCGGTGGTGATCAGCAGCGGCCACAGATATTGGTTCCAGCCGTAGATGAACAGGATCACCGAGAGCGCCGCGATGTTGGTGCGCGACAGCGGCAGCAGGATGGTCAGGAAGAAGCGGATCGGCCCGGCGCCGTCGACCCGGGCGGCCTCGGCCAATTCGTCGGGCACGGTGAGAAAGAACTGGCGGAACAGGAAGGTGGCGGTCGCCGATGCGATGAGCGGCAGGGTCAGCCCGGTGTAGCTGTTCAACAGACCGAGATCGACCACCACTTTGTACGTCGGCAGGATGCGCACCTCGACGGGCAGCATCAGGGTCATGAAGATGATCCAGAAGCAGAACATGCGGCCGGGAAACCGGAAATAGACGATGGCGAATGCCGAGATGATCGAGATGGAGATCTTGCCGACGACGATGCCGACCGCCATGATCAGGCTGTTGAGCATCATCGAGCCGAGCGGATTGCCGCCCGCCGACATCTTGCCGGTGACCAGCACGGTGACGTAGTTGTCGATCAAGGCGCCGCCGAACCAGGGCTGCACGGAGGAGATCACGTCCTCGGTCACGTGGGACGAGGTGACCAGCGCCACATAGATCGGGAAGATGATGATCAGCCCGCCGATGATCAGGATGGCGTGGCTGAGATAGGTCAGATAGGGGCGGTTCTCGATCATCAGTACTGAACCTTGCGTTCGAGATAGCGGAACTGAACCACGGTCAGGGCGCCGACGATGATCATCATGATCACCGATTGCGCCGCCGAGCCGCCGAGATCGAGACCGATGAAACCGTCGGCATAGACCTTGTAGACCAGGATGTTTGTGGCCCCCGCCGGGCCGCCGGAGGTCACCGCGTGGATGATGCCGAAGGTGTCGAAGAAGGCGTAGACCACATTGACCACCAGCAGGAAGAAGCTGGTCGGGGTGAGCAGCGGAAATACGATGGTCCAGAATCGCTTGCCCGGCCCGGCGCCGTCGATGGCGGCGGCTTCGATCAGTGATTTCGGGATCGATTGCAGGCCGGCGAGGAAAAACAGGAAGTTATAGGCGATCTGTTTCCAGGCGGCGGCGATGACCACCAGGATCATGGCCTCGCCGCCGTTGAGAACATGGTTCCATTCATAGCCCAGGAATCGCAGGGTCAGGGCGATGATGCCGTTGGCCGGGCTGAACATGAAAAGCCACAGGACCCCGGCCACGGCCGGGGCCACCGCGTAGGGCCATAACAACGCTAATTTGTAGAAGGCAGCGCCCTTGATCACCCGATCCGCCATGACCGCCAGGAGCAGCGCCGAGGACAGCGACAGAGCCGCGGTTGAAATACTGAATACCGCCGTGATTCCCATTGATCTGAGATAGAGCGGGTCGGCGAACAGCTCGTCGAAATTTTCGAACCAGACGAACTCTGAGCTCAGACCGAAGGGGTCCTCGATCAGCATAGACTGAAACAGCGCCTGGCTCGCCGGCCAGAGAAAGAAGACAGCGGTGATGGCAAGCTGCGGCGTCAAGAGCAAATAGGGCAGCCAGGGGTTCTTGAAGGTTACGCGCTTTTCCATGAATGCCGCGATCGAGAAGAGAGGCGGGGGCCGCCGTGGCGACCCCCGGATCAGCCTATTAGTAAGCTCTTTCGAACTTCCGCAGCAGCTTGTTACCGCGCGAGACGGCGTCATCGAGACCCAGTTGGGCGGTCTTGGAGCCCGCCCAGATGGCCTCGAGTTCCTCGTTGATGATGTCGCGGATCTGTACGAAATTACCGAGCCTTAGACCCTTGGAATTGGGCGTCGGTGCCTTGGAGCTCATCTGTGTGATGGCCACGTCGCGGCCTTCGTTTTGCTCGTAATAGCCCGACCGCTGGGTCAACTCGTAAGCCGCGGTGGTGATCGGAACATAGCCCGTGTTCTGATGCCAGAAGGTCTGCACAAAAACGTCGGACAGATAGGTCATGAACTGGGCGACGCCCTTGTAGTCCTTGTCGTCATGGCCCTTCAGCACCCACAGGGTGGCGCCGCCGATGATCGAATTTTGGGGCGCGCCCGCGACGTCCGACCAGTAGGGCAGCTCCGAGGTGCCAAAATCGAAAGCCGTGCTCTTGCGCAGACCGCTGTAATAGGCGGAGGAATTGATCAGCATGGCGCATTTGCCTTCGGCGAACAGCGGATTTCCGTCACCGCGCCGGCCGCCATATATGAAGGTCTTGTCTTTCTGCCAATCGGCAAGCTGGCCGATCGTCTTGACATGCAACGGGCTATTGAAGACGAGTTCCGTATCGATTCCGGCGAATCCGTTTTCCTGAGTGGCGAAGGATACATTGTGCCAGGCGCTGAAGTTCTCGAGCATGCTCCAGGACTGCCAGCCAATGGTGAAGCCACAGGAAGCGCCGCCGGAGGCGATGATCTTGGTCGAGAATTCGCCCATTTCCTCCCAGGTCTTCGGCGCACGGTCGAGACCGGCCGCGGCGAAGGCCTTCTTGTTCCAGAACACCACCGGGGTCGATGAGTTGAACGGCATCGACAGCAGTTCCCCGTCGGTCGTGGTGTAATAGCCGATCACCGCCGACAGATACCGGCTCTCATCGAACGGCTGGCCTTGATCGGCCATCAATTGATAGACCGGATAGACCGCCCCCTTGGCGGCCATCATGGTCGCCGTGCCGACCTCGAACACCTGCATGATGTGGGGCGGCACGCCCGAGCGGAAGGCGGCGATGCCGGCGGTCATGGTTTCGGTGTAATTGCCCTTGTAGACCGCTTTGATCACATAGTCGGTTTGGCTGTTGTTGAAGCCCTTGGCGATGTCGTTAACGGTCTCGCCCAGCGCGCCGCCCATGGCGTGCCACAACTGGATTTCGGTCTGGGCCGTGGCCGGCCCGCTAATCCCGCCAATCGCGAGGGCGACCGCCAGCGCGGCAAAATTTCTTGCGGATACTCATACTTCTAACTCCCTGTCGGTCTATACGTGATTATCCACCATTGGCCGCAAAATCCTCGCGGCCAACGGCCGGTTCACCGTTATGGCAACCCGCCGTGCGGGTCTTATTTCAGCGAGGTTACCCCCATTGTGGCGCCCTTGCCAACCGCCACCCTTGGAGCCCGTTCTCCGGCCGGCCCCTATGGGCACACGCTTTCGGCCGCGAATATGGCGACCTGACCGGGCCGCAAGCTTCGGATAGAATGGTGCCGGGTGTCGCGCTAAACCGGACCGCAGAGTTGGAATCCGCGACAGTTGCCACCCAAGAAGGACAGAAAAATGACCCCGCAACGCGCGCTCAAGCGCAACCGGCCCGCCACCGCTTCCAAAGCCGCCTCGGGCGCCTCCAACACCGCGGGCCTGTCGGAGCGCCACCTGGACCTGGTGCGCCGGGCCTGCGCCCAGATCGACGCGCGCGACGGCCAGGGGATCACCCTGGCGAGCCTGGCCGAAACCCTGGACCTGAGCCCCTGGCACCTGCAGCGCCTGTTCAAGCGCGCCATGGGGGTGAGCCCGCGCGACTACGCCGATGCCCGGCGCAGTCGTCGCTTCCGCGACGAGCTCAAACACGGCGAATCGGTGGCCGGAGCCACCTACGGTGCCGGCTACGGCTCTTCGAGCCGGGTCTACGAGCGCGCCGGAACCAAGCTCGGCATGACCCCGGCATCCTACGCCAAGGGCGGCAAGGGCGCGCGCATCGCCTACGCCACGGTCGCGTCCCCGCTTGGCCGCCTGCTGGTCAGCGCCACGGCCAAGGGCGTCTGCTTCGTCTCGCTGGGCGACACCGATGCCCCGCTAGTGGCCGCGCTCGAGGCCGAGTTCCCGGAGGCCGAGGTCATCGTCCGGGACGACGATGCCATCGCGCCGGCCCTCGATGACCTCTTGGCCCACCTGGAGGGCAAGGCGCCGCACCTGGCCTTGCCGCTCGACGTGCGCGCCACCGCGTTCCAGCGCCGGGTCTGGCAGGAGCTGATGGCGATCCCGCCGAGCGAGACACGCAGCTATTCCGAAATCGCGGCCGCCTTGGGCCTGCCCAAGGGCCAGCGCGCCGTGGGCCGGGCCTGCGCCACCAACCCGGTGGCCATCGTGGTGCCCTGCCACCGGGCGCTGCGCGAGGACGGCCACTTGGGCGGCTACCGTTGGGGTCTGGAACGCAAAGAAGCCCTGCTGTGGCGCGAAGCCGGTCACGAATCGGAGTGACGCCGCGCCCCTAGGGCTTCCGAATGGCGCGAATACCCATTCAGCCAGATCGGGTATTGCGCTTGCCCCGGCGCGGGCCAGCCGGGTATACGGGATCTATGGCTCGAGCTTCCACCGACCCCACAATATTACGGGTCGCGCAGCGCGAGATTCCGCTGCTGGTGTCCCGCAACAAACGCGCGCGGCGCATCACCCTGCGCCTGGACGGCCTGTCGGGCGACGTGCGCCTGGTGCTGCCCCAACGCATGGCGCTGCGCGAGGGGCTCGAATTCGCCACCCAGAAGGCCGATTGGCTGCTGGCCCAGCTCGACGCCCTGCCGGCCCGGGTTCCATTCGCCGACGGCGCCGTGATCCCGATTCTGGGCCGCGACCACGCGATTCGGCACGTCGCGGGCGGGCGCCGCGGCGTCTGGCGTCACGACGGCGAGATTTTCGTTTCCGGCTTCGCCGAGCATCTGCCGCGCCGGATCACGGATTTTCTCAAGGCCGAGGCGCGCGCGGCGATCGGCCCCGTGGCGCGGTCCAAAGCGGCTGAAATCGACCGCCAGGTCACCCGGCTGACGATCCGCCACATGACCAGCCGCTGGGGCAGTTGTGGTAGCGACGGCGCGCTCTGCTTCTGCTGGCGCCTGGTCCTGGCGCCCGAGCCGGTGTTCGATTATGTGATCGCTCACGAAGTCGCGCACCTGCGCCACATGAACCACGGCCAGCGGTTCTGGAAGCTGGTGGCGCGCCTGACCCCGGACCTGCACGGCGCGCGCCGCTGGCTCAAAAAGAACGGCGACTCCCTGCTCGCCTACGGCTGAGGCGCCCGCAGCGGCTTTCCCCCAGCGGCTCGCCTGCCCCCAATAAACGCAATTAACCGATGCCGATGCCGGGCACCCAGATGTAGCCGTCCGGGTCGGCCAGATAGCACTCGCGCAGGCCGTGGGGCTTGTCTTGGGTTGCGGCGAAGACCGCATCGCCGCGCGTTCGGGCGCGGGCCTCGGCGGCATCCGGGTCGATGCCGTAGAGGCGCAGTTCGACGCCGGCGCCACGCAACGCGCCGTCACCGGTCAGCGCCAGCAGGGGATGCTCTGCGTAGGTGTGGTCGGCATGCAGGATCACGTCCTGGCCGCCCCCCTCTTGGCCGCCCCCCGCCCGATTCCCGTAACGCAGCACCGCGAAGTCGGCATCGGCGTAGACCAGATCGAGCGCCAGCACCTCGGTCAGGAAGGCGACCGAACGCGCGACCTCGCGCACCAGCAGATTGACCCCCATGCCCCTCAGCGAGCGGCCGTAGGCATCCGCGGCCATCCAGGGCTCGCCGCTGCGTTCCTTCATGCCCGCCCCGCCCGGGCGCCGGTTAGGCCAAGCGCCCGCAGGAAATCGCTGCCTTCGCCGAGGGCGCGGCGGCGGCTAATTTCGGCGCGCGGATCTTGCTGGTCCTCGGGCAGGTCGAGCAAGGTCAGGCCTTGATAGAACACCAGCCGTCCGCTCAGCCCGCTCTCGAGCCGGAAGCCTAGGCGCGTGGCAAGCTGCGCTAACAGCCCCGTCATCTCGCGGGTGTTGCGGGTGTCCAAATGGGCCAGGCGATTGCGCACGACGATCCTCTCAAGTGGTGCCCGGCCCTGGCCCGTGCGGCGCTGGTTCAGTTCGTCGATCATCTTTGTATAGGGGCTCCGCTCGATCACCTCGCGCCGGTCGCGATCGATACGGGCCAATACGTCGATGTCGACGAAGGAGTCGTTGAGCGGCGCAATCAGAGCGTCAGCGCAGGCGCGGCCCAGGTAGTGTAGCGCCGATTCGGCTTCCGCGGGAACCGTTTGCGCGCAGCGGGAATACCAAAGGTATTAGTCGCGTTCGCGCCGAAACGGTGTGTCACCTCCCGGCCGCGGCTCTGCCGGATCGCCCTGCCCCAGGGCGCGCAGCACCCGCGCGATCAGGCCCTCGGCCGCACCACCGGCCGGGTCGGTTTCGGTCCCGCCGCCGGGCAGTGGCCGGGGCGGGGCGGCTTGAAGCGCTTGCGCGACCACCCGGCCCCACAGCGCGGCCGGCAGCGAGCCGCCGGAAACCCGGTCCATGGGCGCGCCATCGTCGTTGCCGAGCCAAACGCCGGCCACCACCTCGGCGGTGTAACCGACGAACCAGGCGTCGCGGAAGTCCTGACTGGTGCCGGTCTTTCCGGCCGCCGGACGGCCCGGGTTGGCGGCCTTGCCACTGCCCCAGATGACCGTCGCGGCCATAAGATCGGCCATGTCCTCGACCGCGCGCGGACCGACCAAGCGGCCCGGCCCGCCGCCGGCGCGGGCGTAGAGCACCTCGCCTTCCGGGCCGCGCACCTCCAGAATGCCGTAGGGCCAGGCACCACGGCCCTGGTTGGCGAAGGTGGCGTAGGCCCCGGTCAACTCCAGGAGCGTTACCTCCGAAGTGCCGAGCGCGATCGAGGGGTGACCGGCCAATTTCGAGGTGATGCCCAGGCGCTTGGCGGCCGCCACCACCCGGTCGCGGCCGGCCCGCTCGCTGACCCGCACCGCGACCGAATTAAGCGAGCGCGCGAACGCCTCGCGCAGGGTGACCCGGCCAAGATACCGGCGGCCGTAATTGCGCGGCGACCAGCCCTCGACCGAGACTTTCGCGTCGTCGATCTTGTCGTCGGGGCGCAGACCGCCCTCCAGGCCGGCCAGATAAACGAAGGGCTTGAACGCCGATCCGGGTTGGCGCAGCGCCTGGGTCGCGCGATTGAACTGGCTGGCGTCGTAGCTGCGCCCGCCCACCATGGCGCGCACCG
>PVMS01148250.1_pt1 | contig 11827 bp, 12 predicted proteins | sample 1853461 | NCBI WGS metagenome assembly PVMS01 (sample SAMN08582032, study PRJNA380276) | Marine sediment metagenome, whole genome shotgun sequencing project. | isolation source: ocean sediment barecode stripped | collected 2017
CGACGCTCTTCCGATCTTCAATCTTCAAAGTAGCGGTCCATTGCCAGGATATCCCGTCCTTCAAAATACACTTGTCCAGCCGTGGGCTGTTTAAAACGAGCCACACTGTTGGCTAATGTCGTTTTCCCACAGCCTGACTCACCTACCACACTTAGCGTTTCCCCTCGATGGATTTGTAAGTTGAAATTCTCAAAAACTCGCACACGTTTTCTTATCCGCCTAAACAGGCCATGTGTGACGTAATCAACAGTAAGATCTTTGATGTCCAGAATTATCTCTTCAGTCATTTCCCAGTTGGTCTCCATTACCGATTCCTTCTTCGTAAAGATAGCAAGCGGTGAAATGAGCTTCGTTCAATTTGACAAAAGGAGGGTCTGATTGGTGGCAAATGTCCATAACATATTCACAACGCGAAGCGAAACAACAACCCTGGATCGGTTCCAGGTTTATCGGCACAGAACCAGGGATTGCTTTCAGTTCTTGCCCCAATTTTTGAGGATTGGGCAAAGCCGCTAATAAGCCTTTGGTGTACGGATGCTTAGTGTGGTGGAATATTTCACGAACACTCCCGTTTTCAACAATCTGCCCTCGATAGAAAGTTGACATTTCATCACATATTTCAGACACCACTCCAAGATCATGTGTGATTAAGATAACAGTGATGCCTCGCTCATTTCGGAGACGGTCAAGCAAAGCCAGTAACTGAGATTGAATAGTCACATCTAACGCGGACGTGGGTTCATCTGCGATAATCAGATCGGGTTTTGCAGAAAGTGCCATCGCGATCATCACTCTCTGTTGCATTCCACCTGAAAGTTGATGAGAGTAGGCATTGAGTAACTCTTTTGGTCGGGGAAGTCCTAAATCTTCCATGATCTCCACAGCTCTATACTGAAGGTCATCTCCCTCGGCTATGCCGTGGTGTATCATAATCCCCATCAATTGATCTCCAATGGTAAAAAGAGGATTAAGTGCCGCAGCTGGGTCTTGAAAAACCATGGCGATTCTTCGGCCACGTAACTTTTGCATCTCTTTTTCACTCTTCTGCACCAAATCTTCACCATTGAATAGTATTCGCCCTGCCCGTATTTTTCCCGGTGGGGGCACAAGTTGAAGTATCGCTTTTCCCGTGACCGTCTTGCCACAACCAGACTCCCCTACGATGCCGTAGATCTGACCTTTTTTAATTTCAATATTTATTCCCTCAACAGCATGAACAACACCTCGAGGAGTTGAAAATTCTATATGCAAATCTTCAATTTTAAGAATTGCTTCGATTGACATTATGTTTCTCTCCGCGCGCGCGGGTTTGATACTTCCTGTATGCCATCCCCTATCAGGTTTAATACCATGATCGTTATAAACAGGGCCAACCCGGGAAACATAGGAATCCACCAGAAACCGCTCAACAAATAAAGGCGTCCCTCGCGAACCATTGATCCCCAATCAGCCGTAGGAGGAGGCACCCCGAGGCCCAGGAAACTTAGGCCAGCCAATGTTAAGATTGCTGCTCCAAGATCTAGGGTTCCCTGAACAAGGATGGGAGTAAGAAGGTTGGGAAGAATATGTCGGCGGATGATGGCGAGATTACTAACACCAATTCCCCTTGCCGCTTTGACATAGTCTCTTTCCCGGATTGATATGGCCTGTGAACGTGCCAATCGTGTGTACCATGGCCACCAGGCAAATCCAATTGAAATAATTGCATTCTTTAAAGAAGGCTCGAGGACCGAAGCAATTACCATCGCCAACAACAAGGAAGGAAAGGCGAGGAATATATCCGTAATTCGCATGATTACCTCATCAATTCCACCCCCAAAATAACCAGCAATTGCGCCTAATACCGTACCGATGACTAATGCTAAAGTTACAATGCTAAAGCCGGCCACCAGGGCAGTTCGTGCTCCAAATAATATCCGTGCTAGCAAATCACGCCCTAGTAGATCAGTGCCGAAGAAGTGCTCACGACTTGGAGGAAGTAGCCTGTTTGAGATGTTTGGTTCCCCTATCCCCTCGTTTGGATACGGTGTGATCAAAGGGGCGAAAACTGCAGATAAGATTATGATCACAAAAAGAAACATGCTGGCAGATGCGATTTTATCGCGTTTAAAATACCAAACTATGGAACCTGGCTTCACTCGGGGAATGTGCAAGAAGCCAAACGGGCGTTCGAGGATTCTATGTTTACTCATATTACCCTTCTCCTCGCTCGCCAAGTCGAACTCGTGGATCGAGCAATGCTTGAATGAAGTCTATTATTAGATTGATTAATATATAGATAACTGTTATCACGATCGTTACCCCGAAAAGGACGAAAATGTCATTATTCAAAATCGCATTAGTCATATAGGTTCCCATACCGGGCCAATTAAATACGATCTCAACGAGAACAGCTCCTATGATGGAATAAGCGAATAGTAAACCGATGACAGTTAATGTTGGGATGATCCCATTTTTTAATGCCAACTTGAATAATATTTTTCTTTCTGATAACCCTGATGCCCTGGCAGCTACTATATAAGTTTCAGATAAGACATCGATCATAGAGGCCCGAGTCATTCGGACTACAAGGCTGATTGGATATACTGCCAGCACACTAACTGGCATAATCAAATGCAATAGGGCATCCTTCCAGGCAATCCAGTTGCCAGAAATCGCAGCATCAATCAGGTAAAAACCGGTAATCATCTCAATAGGATGATTTATCAACACTTCTCGGCTAACACGACCAGCGAGAGGCAGCCAGCCTAAAAAGAGAAAGAAAAGCAATTGCATCAGAAGAGCAAGCCAAAAAACTGGGGTTGACACTCCGCTGATCGTAATAATCCGTGAAATTTTGTCAAAGATTTTTCCGCGCCTTGCAGCACCCAAAACCCCAACTGGAACACCAACGAGGAGCGTAATCACCATGGACAAGATCACTAGCTCCATGGTTGCAGGGAAGCGGATTTTTAAGTCATCAATGATAAGTTGTTTCGTTAAAAATGAATAACCAAAATCTCCTCGAAGCGTGCTGGATACATAGCTAACAAACTGATCGGGCAATGGATCGTTCAAACCCAGTTCTTCACGGACCTCCTCAATTTTCTCAACACTTGCCCTAGGACCTAAATACAGCCTAGCTGGATCTCCCGGTACCACTCGAGAAATAATGAAGGTCACTACCAGAACCCCTAAGATAACAAACACTCCTAATCCTAATCGGCGGATTAGGTATTCCCAACGATTCATAGACTGGGACCTCCAAGACTAAATCTTCCCATTCTTATTATTCTGATAATCATCCCAAATACTGATGAATAAATAGAAACAAACAGCAACCTGATTTCACCAATGTCATTTCGCATTACCAAATACCTAAAATTAATTATTTTGAAAAATTCCTCATCCAATCGATTTGTCAAATTGGTCAAGCTGACCCGGGAGATAATCTTTCCCGCAGGATCGCGAACTTGTGGGCCGAAATCAAAAACCCTAAATTCTTGATCATAGGGTTAGTTATAAAGCTCCCATAAATCCACCAACCCCTCCTGTGGGCTTATGTCAACCAAGCTTCCACCCTTCATTACTAGCTCTAGTTTCCTGATGTTGGAGATGTCCTCTAAAGGGTTGGCTGACAACACGATCAAATCAGCTAACTTTCCCACTTCCACCGTCCCTAACTGATCTCCTACCCCACACAAGTCAGCGCTTGTCCGGGTGGCTGCGATCAATGCCTCCATCTCCCCCATACCTCCTCTCACCAGGTGTTCAAGTTCTAACAATGTAAAGAACGAGACCGGGCTGTAATCGCCTCCACAGGCAATCTTTACTCCTGCATCCATGGCTTTTTGAAATCCAGTGAGATGAAGTTTGGCTCCATCTGCTTTCAAGATCAGGGACTTGGGCATTCCATCCATTTGCATGATCTCTATGTCATTGGTACAAAGGAGGGTCGGCACATAAAACAAATCATGCTCAACCATCATCTCGATAGATTCATCATCAAGCAACCCATGTTCTATACAATCTACCCCACCTTGGATGGCCATCTTAACCCCCACATTATCCCATGCATGAGCGCAGACCTTTTTACCTCTTTGATGAGCTACTTCGGTCGCTGCTCTGATCTCATCGAGAATGAGCTGGGAACCTTGCATCACATCGCCGGTGACCATTAGCTTGATTTGGTCAACGCCGTGCTTAAGATTGTCGCGCACCGCCTTCCTCCTCAATCGGGCCTTCCACTTGCACTGATCCTGGCCATAGATGTCCAAAGCCACCCTTCCCCAAGAAAAATTTTCCGCAAACAAATAGGCGCGGCCCAACGAAAAGACCAGACTCAAAAGCCTCTCTCCAGGCCACATCAGCATAGTATCCTTCACCAACAACTCGGATTCCCGTGATGCCAGCGTGTAATGCATCAATGGCATTCCGCCCTGCCCGGATTGCGTAGTCAATCGGGGACTCGGTCTCCACTATATGCCCAGCAGAGGGAATGACATCACCAAGGTGTGAGTGAGCGCTCCACAACCCGGGGAGGATGTACCCACCCTCAAGATCAATTACTCGCTCCTCACCATCAAGCTTTTCCTGATAATCGCCTGGTATCAACTCGACAACCCTGCCACCCTCGATAACAACACTAAAATCTTTCATAGGCAGTTTGCCTGTGCAATCGATAATTGTGCAATTGGTTAATATGGTTTTCATAGGGGCCTATTTTTATAAGAATGGGGAGGGCGTGTTAAGCCCTCCCCGTTGTTTTCTAGAGAAACTCCGATTGTTTTATTCTCGAGTATATTCGTACCATCTGCCAGTCCAAGTGAACGGGTGAACTCTAAAGCCAGAAATGTCTGAGCGCACTTGGTAGTCTAGTGGGAAATCCATAACCGGCAAATAGATAGCTTCATCAAATAGAATTTGTGCCACCTGCCTATATATCCGATCCGACTCTGCCTTATCAACTGCTTCGGCTGAAAGAGCTTGATCAAGCAGTGCGTTTATATCTGGCCGTACAAATCCTGTGAAAGGCGCAAAGGTATTTCTACTATCATAGAAGATGAGCCATTCATTGGGAGAGGGATATCCTGGACTCCAAGTCTTCAATAACATATGATACTCAGAATCCGTATTAAACATTACTCCCCACTCATCAGCGACCTCTGTTACTGTCATCGTTATTCCGATTTTAGCCAACTCGGCCTGCCAGAGTAGTGAGATATTTTTATTTTCCTCATCACCAGCTCGTAGAGCGAGCTTAATCTCTGTTCCTTCTGCCACTCCAGCTTCCTCTAAAAGCGACCGTGCTTTTTCAAGGTCGTAGGAATAAGTCGACAGGTCCCCAGTGGGCAGATAAGCGTTAGGCACCATACTTGCAGCAATCCCGCCCAATCCTAAGTAAGAAAACGCTTGCACATCCTCAAAAGGGAATGCATAAGAGATAGCCTGGCGAACTCGGATGTCATCCATAGGTGCCAAGTCAAGCTGGAATAGAATGAAGGTATTGAAACCACCAAGATCTGAAACAACCACTTCGACATCACCTGTAGCCACTAGCGCTGCATGGTTATCAAACGGTAGCTTATGGCTGATATCTGCTTCCCCACTACGTATCATCTGTTCTCTTACGGCCGCATCTAACACAACTTCAAAAACAACTTTCGTGAATTGGCCTTCTTCCCAGCCTCCCCAATAATCTTTATATTGAGAAACGATTACTCTTTCTGGGTCAAAACTCTCAACGACGTATGGGCCGGTTCCAGCATCATTTCCCTCTGCAAACCAACCTTCAGGCTTGTCTACTAGGTTGGGGTTGGCAATGAACAAACCATAGAAAGAGGAAGCGATCGTTGGAATATCCCGAGGTTCGCTTAATCTAATAACGATGGTATGGTCGTCAACTACTTCCATTTCATCAATAGCAGCCAATTGGTATGAAACAATACCCAAATCGAGTGTGCGCTGATAGGAGAATTTGACTGCTTCGGCTGTGAAAGGAGTGCCATCATGGAAAGTTACTCCTTCCCGTAAGTGAAAGGTCCATTCATCTCCGTTTGCATTTGATTCCCAAGATTCAGCTAACATAGGGACAAGTCCCTCATCCGGATCCCAATATACCAACCATTCATATACGTTGAAGCCAATGATGGTGTCAATTGAAAGCATCTTATGGGGATCCAATTGGGGGGGTTGGATTATCAGGGTATGTGTTCCAATATTCTCTGAAATATCTACATCCTCAGGTTGAGCTTCTTCAGCTTCCGCCTCAGGTTGAGCTTCCGTGGCTACAGGCTCATCTTGCTTTACGTCCTCAGCGGGCTCCGGTGTGGCTGGAGCGCAAGCTGATAATGCAAAAATAAATATTAAGATTAGACTAATCAAAATTAGTCTGGGTTGTTGTTTGTCTTTCATTTCCATCTACCTCCAAAAATATTTTCAGTTAATCTGTCTTTCTTACTATTGTTAATCAATTCCACTACATATACCTCCTTTCGCTTGAATTAATTTTGTTTGGTCTTACAAAATTTGGAATGAATTCGAAAAACCTATTAGCCATAAATCTCACCATTAAGTTTTATAAGCGCTTGATAAATACAATATTTTGGAATGTGCTTGCCAAGATGGTCATAATTTGCTGACCAATACTTGCTGGCTTTCGTAAAACAACACACAGCTTTATAAGAGATCATTGATATCGATTTCATAATTATTTTTTAGTGCGCTTTCTAGTTCCTCAATATTAGGTTCAATTACAGGCACTTTTGGCAACATTGGTCGTGTAACACCGGGGTCCTTTAAACCTGATGACGTTATTACTGAAATAATTTTTGAATCAGGTTGGATAAGGTTTTTCTCACTAAGCTTCTTTACTGCCGCAACTGATGCTATCGAAGAAGCTTCTGCAAATATGCCCTCCATTGATGCCAATTCCTTTTGCATAATCAATAATTCTTCATCATTTACATCTTGTGCCATCCCATTCGATTCTGACAATACATGTAGCGCTTGCCATGTGCTTTCTCCGGCTGCGATAGAGATAGCTACAGAATCGCTTGCCGGAGTATTCTCTACATACGATAGATTTTTTTTCAACGCATTTGATAAGGGCCCAAAAACTTCAGCTGCAACCATTTTCGGTAATTTATCGATCAATCCAGCTTGTTTAAACTCTGTAAATCCTTTCCATATCCCATGCAAACCATCTCCCCAACAGGTTGGAACAATTACATAATCTGGGACCTCAAAATCCAACTCCTCACATATCTCGAATGCTATTGTTTTGTACCCTTCATGTAAAAATGGGTTAGTGCCAATTGCTTTGTCTGAATAGCTTGCCATTGGGTACCATCCAAACTTTTCAATACAATGCCTCATTATCGTAAAACGATCCTGGCTCGTCGGAGTTGCTATTAATTTCGCCCCATAAACTTGCATCAGAGTCCGCATTGTTGGTGGGCATGCCGCTGAGGTAAAAATTACTGCCTCAATACCCGCCCGAGCGGCATAAGCAGCTAGTGCGCCTCCTTCATTTCCAGAGGAAGCAGTTGTAACTACCCGATCGCCACGTTCTAAGGCATGTGAAACGCCAACCGACATAGCTCGATCTTTGTGTGACCAAGTTGGGTTGCGTGACTCATCTTTGAGATACAGTTGGCCAACACCCAAGTGTTTTGCCATCTTTTCGCAATAGACCAGGGGAGTCATTCCTTCTCCAATTGTCACAGCATGCTCAGGCTTGAAAGGCAAAAACTCTGAATATCTCCACATAGAATTCTCACGACCTAAGAATGTAGTCGGAGTAATCTTTGCTTTATTCTCTTTGTATCGAAGCGTGAGGTTCGCCACTGATTCTTTAGTGGCACAATTGGGACAGCCCTTTACAAGATAGGCGGTTTCGTTTTTCAAGGGGTAATTTTCATTACACCTGGGGCATTGTAATCCTGAGACATTTTGCATTTGCATTTTCGTTTTCATATTATTTAAAAGCGGGCATCACTTCTTCAGCGAATCGATGCATTTGCTCATACATTTCTTCAATGGAATGTGTATCAATACATATAGAAGTACAATGAGTCATCCCAGCATCTTTCAATTGTCCGATCTTATCAATCACCTCTTGGGGGCTTCCAAATAAATTGCCTTCTACGTATGTTTCCTCAATATTAATATTTTTATTGGTGGAATCCTTCAGGGAAAGGATGTGTTCATAGCTCTGGCTATTTCTAAAATACTCAGCGGCTTTCTTCTTGTTTTCCGCTAGATACAGGTTGTATTGCGGTGCGATTTCAAAATCTTTTTTATTCTCAGGATACTTTTCCGAGAATCTTTCAAGGCGTTGTATTCCTTTTTTTAAATCTTCGGGTGTCAGACCTGCAGGCATCCAGGCATCACCCCATCTTGCAGTCCGCTCAATTGCCTTGATACTATTCCCACCAAAATAAAATGGTATTTTCTTCTGTTTTGGTTTCGGATATGCTTCAACACCTTTGAATTGGACATATTTCCCTGAGAATGAGGCCTCTCTCTCTGTAAAAACTAAATTTAATGCCTGAACAGTTTCTTCAAGTAAATTCCCTCGGTGTACATTGCCTCTCTCTGGGTATATTGCTTCAAATTCCTCGCGATACCCGCCTACTCCTATACCCACGGTTAATCGACCATCATTGAATTGATCAAGTGTTGCCAATTGATTTGCCAACAACACGGGCTCCCTAATTGGTAATACAAGAATGCATGTTCCGAGTCTCAATTTTTTTGTGTAAGTGCTGAGAACAGCCAATGTTATTAGGACTTCATAATAATTGGGTGGGGTGTCAAATGTATCTTTGACATACTTTTGTGTTAATAAATGATCGCAACCCCACACTGCATCGAATCCAAGCTTCTCGCTCAAAACAGCAATATCAATTAATTGTGTATGATCTGCAAATGGAATTGGTGTAGCCATCCCCTCTATAGCATTTGGCAATGCAATACTAAATTTCATGTTGCTCACTCCGAATTTTGGTAAGAATCAATTCGTGGGATTACTTTTTCAGCAAAATTGCGAATTACTTGGTCAATTGGAATACCTGAAGTAGTGTGAAAATGAACAACTACACCATCTATTCCTGCTTTAATGGATTCGTTAATTGATTCTGATACATCTTCAGCATTTCCTGCCCATGAATAACTATTAACGAAAGAGTCGGGGATCAAGTGAGATAAATTATCTACCTTTTCCTCTCTTTGTTCACTAAGCGCTTGAAGCAGTTCATCCGGAATTTGCAAGCCCAGTCGCTTCACAAAGCCTTGATCCGGAAAACTGGCCATCAGCATTAAAGCAATCATGGAACGCATAGCATCACGAGCGGCTTCTCGATCATCAAGCACGCAACAATCGACTCGAGAGAAAATCTTTATATCTTTATTACTCCGCCCACTTTGTTTGACACCTTTATTGACCATGTTTATCCCATGCTCAATACCTTCTTTTGAAGCGTAAGTTCCTATCAGCACGCCATCAGCGACACGGCCTGCTAATTGAAGTATCCGGTCACCTCTACTACCAATAAAGATAGGTATATCTGGACGCGCTTGAAAGCCCAGGAATCCTTTATCGATGTAAGCCACCTGTCCGTGTAGTGTTACTTGCTCCCCCGCCAACATCTGCCGGATTATCTGAACTGATTCTTCCAGCGCAACAGCTGGTTTCCTTCGCTTTATACCCATTTCTGTAAATCGTGATCCACCAGCAGCCAAACACAAAATAACCCTGCCATCAGAAACTTCGTCTAATGTCGCGGTCATTGCAGCAGTCAAAGCAGGGTGAAGCGTATATGGATCGCTAATATATGAACATACCTTGGCTTTTTCAGTATGTGAAGCAAGTAAGGTTAATCCAACCACCATGTCTGGCAGGAACTTGTCATTTCCATACCAAATGTGGTCGAAACCAATATCGTCACAAAGATGTGCAAGATTTATTAAATCTTGAGACAAACACTGACTGATACCTATACCAATTTCGAAAGATTGAGACAATTCAAATTTCCTTCATTTTGGGAAAACAAGAAAGTAATCATAGATTCAATACGTGTAAAGATCGATCCATAGAGGTCAGGAGGCGTGTTCCGTCCTCCGTAATTACAAATGTGTCCTCAACATGAAACGCTCCCAACCCTAGAACGTAATAGGGAAGCTCTATATCTAAAACCATATTTTCTTCAAGGACAGTGTCGTCATTTGGAGAAAGCAATGGAGCGTCGTAAGTTTCCACTCCAATTCCATGTCCCACAAATTGTTTGTAGAAATCGGGGAGTCCAGCCTCTCGTGCAGTTTTTACGGCTTTGTTGAAAACATCTTTCGCAATAACTCCTGGCCGAATGAAATCAAGCGCTGCGCTTTCCCCCGCTAACAAAGCGTCATATATAGTTTGAACCCGATCGGTCGGTTGACCGATACTAAATGTTCTCGCAATGTCTGAACAATAGCCGTCCAATATGCACCCAAGGTCTACCCAAATTGTGTCTCCCTGTTTTAAACGGACATCATTTCGTGCTCTTTGTTCAAATCCACCATTTCGACCGAACTTAACTTGGACGAAAGTTGGCAAAGCGTCCCGGGAAACCATTTCCATCCTGATAAAACGCTCCAACTCCCGTTCTGAAGTCCCTTCTTGGAGTTGATTAATTCCTCCAAGTAATGATTTTTCTGTCAGTGATACAGATTCTTTGAGTTTCGCAATTTCATTTTCAGTTTTAACCATTCGGATTTCTGAAAACACATTTGAAGCTGGAATTATTTCAAGATTTGGGAGTTTAGCCCGCAGTTCATCAATATTGAAGTTAATATTTTGTTCGTCCAACCCCACTCTTCCTGAAAGCCCCGCCATCTGAATTGCTTTATACAGGGCATCTATTTGGTTTTCTTCGCCATCCCGATCAATCGCCCTTGATTTTAAAAGCATTTCAGATGGAGTTAGTTCAACATCATCCGAAATGAAGCGAGAAAATGCCCCAATCCCCACTGTGTCAGATATATTTTCCAAGTCAGTAGTTAGATCCAAGTCTCCTTGGCCAACAACTAGGATCGGTCGAGACAAATTATTCTTTGAAGCAACCGCGTTTCTTATAGTTTCATACGGGAAAACATATGAATTAGCATCCCAAAAACCACTTAAGTAATGCAGGTTATGTTGTGAAGATGCAATTATTCCATCTAGTTTTTCGCGATCCATTATTTGAATTGCACGTTTGAGATTTTGAATGTTAATCACCTCCAAATCAGGGCCTTAGTCAATCTCCAAATATTCAGCTTTCATCTGTCTCAGTGCAGGATTTCCTTTGCCGGTGGCTGAGAAAAATCCTAAAGGCACGAATCAATTGAAAAGTCAGAAATTATTAGTGCCTAATTGGTATTATTTCATCTATTTTGACTCTTTCATTATCATTCTCTTCAATTCTTTGAATGCCTGAAATTGCATTTACGGAAAAGAATGTAAGGAATGTTAATTGGAGCCTTTCCTGGATTTTCGAATCAATTGTTGCATTTTTCAGTATATCCATATTTTTACTAATTGTCAAATTTCAAGAAGGTATCTGGATAAATATTTGACATACTGTAAAGCTCAGTGTACTATGTAGTTCAAATATTAGAAAGAAAAGCGTAATTATTGTTATACAATATATCAAACAATCTAATATTAATTATTTGAATTTTGACAAATCGTCAAGCTCAACATACAATGAGCTTATCGCATCTCAGGATAAAAAGTCAAATAATAATTTAAGCGAAGGATAATCTATGACCCAATTAGAAGGATCGAGTTTATTAAACTTACTAGGCCGCATAGCAGAGGGGGTCC
>PVMS01122087.1_pt1 | contig 11826 bp, 9 predicted proteins | sample 1853461 | NCBI WGS metagenome assembly PVMS01 (sample SAMN08582032, study PRJNA380276) | Marine sediment metagenome, whole genome shotgun sequencing project. | isolation source: ocean sediment barecode stripped | collected 2017
AATCCCCGGGATATATCCAGGGGATTATTGTTGACCAGTATTACAATGGTTACAATTACAAGTACCAGGATGGTCAGTAAGCTAAGGGATGTTTTACGGTTCATAATGTTTTTTTCCGAAAGTTAATAAAATACAATATTGAATATCTTTACAGATTGCAGATTGATGGTTGTCTAATTAAGAACCTTCTATGGAACTGGTGGTAATTGGATTTGGTGGGGCCGTGTTGATATTTTTCCTGTCGGCCGGAATCACTTCGATGATCGAAAGGGAAAAGCGGGCGGCTTCAATCTCATTTATCTCCGGGATCCTTTTGTCATTTCCTTTTTTACTGCCTTTGTTAGAGAATGTAACATACCCGGACTGGCTATACATCGGGATGTTATCCTTTGCAGGATGCTGCCTGGCAATTTTCCTTATCCCTTTCAGGGGACGCATCCAGTACACATACCAGCGGCCCCGACACCGGTTCGATGAACGGGATACCATGTTTTCCAGGCAAAAACTGGTTGCTGGCAGCAAAAGATTTGAAGAATATTATAAGCGCCGGCCCGGGAATAAGTCCCTCGATAATAAATTCCGCCGTAAACCTGGCTGGCTCAAACCTGGTTCTAAATATTTCGATCCCGTATCATTTGCATTGGGCAGGTCAATTTTCGAAAAGGTGGAATTACTGTATCCGCGGGTGGATGGTGAGCCGGCCAATGTAAAAGCTGGAATCAATCCTGAGGTCTTTACAGATACCGTATTACGAATGGCCCGGAAGTTGGGAGCTCATTCATCCGGGATAACCGAATTAGCCGACTACCATGTGTACAGCGTCGGAGGCAGAGGTGATAGGTATGGAAAGGAATTCTCGGTTGCGCATAAATTTGCCATCGCCCTGACAGTTGAAATGGATTATCATATGATGAGGACAGCACCTGCAGCTCCAACCGTCGTTGAATCTGCCAGGCAATATCTCAGAGCCGGCAAAATGGCTGTTGAACTTGCCGAATATATCCGGAGTTGCGGGTATCAGGCCAAGGCCCATATTGATGCCAACTACCAGGTGGTTTGTCCATTGGTAGCTCGTGATGCCGGACTGGGAGAAATCGGGAGGATGGGCCTGTTGATGACACCTGTACTTGGTCCCAGGGTCAGGATAGCTGTGGTGACCACAGACCTGCCACTGGTTCCTTCTTCCGCGAGGCCTGATCCTGTGCTTATTGATTTTTGCAGGAAATGTGAAAAGTGTGCAATTGTATGCCCGGGCCGGTCAGTACCTTGTGGGAGGGAGAAGGAAATTGACGGGGTAATGCGCTGGAAGATCGATGCTGAAAGCTGTTATACTTATTGGTGTCAGGCAGGAACCGACTGCGGCAGGTGTATTATCGTCTGTCCTTTTGCGCATCCTGATAACTGGTTCCACCGCCTTGTCCGGTTTGGAATCAGAAATTCATATATCTTCAGGAGACTGGCCGTTCCCCTGGACGACCTCTTTTATGGCAGAATACCAAGGCCCCGCAATCCCGAATAACAGGGTATATTATCCGGCCTTAAAATTGTAGACAGGCTTCAGGGTTTCAGAGATCTCAACGGAATCTGATATATACTGAAGAATTTCCCCCTTGGGTTTATAGGCCCTGGGTGCTTCATCCAGTGTTTTTCTCGAGACAGTGCTGGTCCACACATGCTTCATCCCTTTTTTGAAATCTTCAAAATCCAGTTGTTTCCTTGCCTGGTTTCTTGACATGCGGCGTCCCGCTCCATGCGGTGCACTGAAATTCCATTCCGGATTGCCCTTCCCATAAGCGATCAGGCTGCCATCGCGCATATTCAGGGGGATCACCATTCTTTCTCCCTGTTGGGCAGAAACAGCTCCTTTCCGGATGATCCCGTCATCAAAATTGATGTAGTTATGGATGGTTTCAAATTGATCGGAATCTCCCGTTATGTTTAGATGGTCCAGTATCCTGCGTGTCATTTCCTGGCGGTTCAGCCGGGCGTAATGCTGGGCCACTTTCATGTCATGTATATAGGCTTCCCTCTCATCCCCCTCAATATAGGCAAAGTGCTTAGGTATTTCTACCTGATTTTCCTTGCAGCGCCGGATGGCTTTTGCCTGATGCCATGTAGCAACCTGCAGTCCGAAATTTCGTGATCCGCTGTGAATCAGTAACCATTTGGCTTTGTCTGAATCTGTGGCGATCTCTATAAAATGGTTTCCTCCTCCGAGGCTCCCCACGCCTTTCATGTGATCCATGAAGTCAATATCCAATGTTTGGCAGGTCTGTTTAAGATCATCAATAAAGTCAATCGGGTAATCTCCCGGGTCTGCATATTTATTGCGTTTGAAACCATGGGGGATATGTTTTCTGATAAACTGGTCCAGTTTTTCATACGATGGGTTTATCCTGCCCAGCCTCGTGACCTGTATCCCACAGCCGATGTCCAGGCCAATGAGGTTGGGGACGACCCTCCTTTCCAGCGTGGCTGTATAGCCGATCACACATCCCTTGCCGGCATGCACATCAGGCATTATCCGGATGCGTGCATTGCGGAATAATTCCTGGTTGCAGAATTCCAGGATCTGGTTCCGTGATTCATTGTCGAGCTGGTCATTGAATACCACGGCGGTATTATATGTACCGGTGATCTTCATAGGGGACAAAGTTATTGAATTAGTCGTAAGCGGGACAGCTATTTTTGGATTTCCAATTTTTACGGTAGGCCGAAGGTTTACCGCTAGGATTATTCTCCCCGCATCCGAATATCAGGTTCATGCCCAGGCGGAAATTCATGGTTTGTGCACTGTACGGCCAGATCAGTCCGGATGCACTGTCCCGGACATAAAATACGGGTATATGATCGCTGACTATATAAAATTGCATGGGTCCGCTACCGACGGCAATACCGAATCCCAGCTGATCAAAGCGGTTATTCATAATAGAATAACTGAGGGTGCCATGAAGGAAGGGTAATGGACTGTAATTAGCCGCCAGGGTCAGGGCAAAATGGGGCAACCGGTCGAAAAACTCTGTCCGGGTAAGTGCTGAAACATTGACTTTTTCAGTTAACTGGTACATGGCTCCGGCATATAGTTTGGGAGTAAGCGATGTAAAATAGGGGTTCTGGCTCGTCTCGAACCTGAAAGATTGACGAATGGTATCGATCAGGACTTCCAGGAAGTCCGAATTTCCTTGGTTGCCGGCATAGTTCCTCAGGTCGAATCCGGAAAAATATATGGATCCGTTTGTCTCGAAGCTGTTGATATTGGATTTCCACCGGATAAATCCCAGGTCGATCAGACTTGCCGCAAAGGTCAGCCTGTCATCATACTGGTAGATCACACCCAGGTCCACGCCAGCTCCGTGATTATTAGCCAGTATAAAATCCTGGAGAATGTTGCTGAAGGAGTTGCTGAGATTTACTGAGTTCACATATCCCTGGGAATCATAGGATACATCCATGGGAAGGATGACCGTATCTTATAATTGGTTTGCGCTTCCAGTTGAATGGGGTTACCTTCTGTGAGGAGGTAGAGATCTGTACGGGGACTCGTGATACTGGCAGATCCTCTCAGGTATTTCAGCCGGACGCCCACAAAAAGGTCACCCAGGATCTCAGTGGATACACCTGCTGCGATCTGGAAATAATTCGTGGCTTTGAGCCCCATTCCGCTAAGGTCCAGATCCCTTGGCTGTCCGGATTCAATATCCCAGTTGCCATCACGTGCAGCCAGCAGGTCGCCGGGGATGCTGCCCCGTGATTCCGTGAAATTTGAAATATTGAAATGCAGGTAATAATCTTCAAGTTGAAATCCTGCTCCGGCCAGATTCACGGTGGCATCTGACCGGACATAATTATTTTTTTTCATTTTCCCGTCCAGGTTCTCCAGGTCGATGACCAGTGAATCTGCCCTTGATCCAGTACCATAATGAATGGCATCGTGGTAGCTGAATCCTGAATTGGAATATGAATAACGTATCGTTGACAGAACAGGCAGCTCAATGTAGGTCCGGCACTGATAGAACAGGGCCGGGTTGGTATGAATGGCCTGGGGGACAGGATACATGAAATACAGGGTATTATTCTGGGCGTTGGCAGGGAGTATTGGAATCAGTGCGGGTAAAATGAGAATACAGAGATGATATATTAATCGCTGCCGGTTCATTCGGGGCTGTTAGTAATCAGTCGAATTTACATCAAGCTCTGCAATGGCCCCGATAATAATCTCGAAGAAATAATCCATATAGAACTGGACGTTCTCAGGAGGGTTCTGTCCGGCGCCGGGCGTACTAAGGGTATAGTAAACAACCATGTAACTGCTGGAAGATATATTATCGATTTGCTGGGGGGAGAGTTTAACCTCAATTGGCTCAACTATAATTGGTTCCACCCTGCCATCTCCGTCTGTATCCGTGGCGGCCGGTATAAAACTGGCAGGATCTTGTGGATCTTGAAATAGGGAATCAAGCAGGACATTGTTTTCGTCGAAGAAATAGGCCTGGACCTTTACATTCAGCGGGAACCCATTGGTGATATTTAACCTTAATATCAATCTTTTTATTTCTTCCGGGGGTCTGTCGTAAAAGTCATTGAAAACAAAATCAATGGTATCTCTTACAACTAGGTTATCTGTATAGCCGTTCAATGGAAGGAAAAGCTCCATCAGCACTTCATACTCGCTACTGTCTACCACGAAATTATATTCTGTACCCAGGGGATTGATCCTTCCGTCTACGTCCAGTCTAAGCTCTGAAGGCCCTGTTTCCAGTACCGTGAACAGGTTTGAATTTCCAGAATTCAGGATAAAGCTGTCCACTTTGGTCTGCCCTTCCTCACCAAGCCCTGGGTAACCAAGGACTGTGGGGACTCCCGGCGCCGGAAGGGTGCCTCCCGTGATGGTTGTGAACTGTCCGTTTCGTGCTATAATCCCAAATTCATTGATGGTCATCTCAATGGGTATGCCAAATGAATTACTGAAAATCAGCCGGAGTTCAGCGCCTTCAAAATAGAAACTACCCTGGTAAATGGGATTGTACAGATCCATAGGGATGTTTACCGGGGGCAGGTCAAGGGAAAATTGGCCAAAATAGCCATAGATCACCGAGTATTCTATGGCTGATAACCCAACCGTGAAGTCTACAATCGAATCACCTGGCTGAATGATCCCAGTGGAGGCAGTAAGTTTTATGGTGTAAACAACCTCGATAAGGGAACGGTCGGCCGGTGTGTCAGTCAGGCGTAGTGTATAATCCGCCAGGTTATAAACGCTGGTTGGATCATCAATTTCTCTGCACAAGCTGAAGATTTTTCCCTGGGGACTAATTATATCCTGGCTTTCCACACATACCTTCCCGTTGAGATCAAATTGGGTGGCAAGATCGACCGTCAAATCCAAGGATGCCCCGATCACACTGTCAATCCTTGCGTCTCCTGCAATCCCTATTGTTACAGGGATCCAAAGGGTGTCACTGAATGAAAATGTATCGACTATACTTGCCAGATCATAAGGGATTGGCAGGGGGTTTTCGAAACCGGTAGTGTATTCAAAATTCTGGATCTTGACCAGTTCTGATGCTGTTCTGGATTCCAATAGTTCCCGGTATACCAAGTTCATGAACCCATCATCATCGATTGAGAACTGGGTCGTATTAGCAGAATCCAGGAGCTCATCCATCTGGTACCGGATAAAGCCGATGGGGGTGGCAACACCCGGGGAAAACCGAAAGGATGTATCTAAATTTTCAGGATTGAACTCTTCCTTGATACAGGAAGAAAACAGTGCCAGGATCAGGATGATGCCCGGAGCAAGTAATGATAACCTGATATGGTATGAATGGTGACTGTGCAATTTATCCAATATATATGAAAACGAAAAGAATCTGCGCTTAGTGTAGAGAACTTATCCCTACTACGAAAATTGATACTAAAAAGTTAAGGTGAAAATGGTTTCTTCATCGGGGACTGAATGAGCGGTGATGGTACCATTATGCAACCTTAATATCTGCCTGGAAAGACTGAGACCGATCCCTGATCCGCTTTGTTTGGTGGTAAAGAAAGGAATGAAGATCTTATCGAGTACTTCGGGGAGTATGCCTGTACCATTGTCAGCTACCTGGATGGTCACCCTGCCTCGTTTGTTGTAATATGTTTTGAGTTCTATGGACGGATCTTTCCGTCCATCCAGGGCATGCATGGAATTCCTGATCAGGTTGATGATCACCTGCTCTACCAGCTGTTCATCAGCCGAGACTTCTATATTTTCCGGTTCAATATTTGTTACAAAATTTATCTTGTTCTCAGTGATCTCCTCCTCCATAAGCAGGTAGAGGTTCTTGAACAGATCCTTGACAGGGAAAATCTTGAAATTGGGTTTTGGTATCCTGGTCAGGTTGCGGTAAGTATTGACAAAGTGGAGGAGTCCGGTGCTTCGTTTGTTGATGGTCTGTAAGGCTTGCTGTATCTCCATGACCGCATCTATATCCATGTCTTCCTTAACATTTTCTCCATCGGTGATCCCTTTCAGCATGATCTCCAGGGTGGAGGAAAGGGAGGCAATGGGAGTAATGGAATTCATGATCTCATGGGTAAGCACTCTAATCAGTTTTTGCCATGCTTCCGTCTCCTGTTCTTCCAGTACATTCTGGATATTATTGATGGTGGCCAGGATGATCAGTTTATCTTTTACCTTGAATTCAGTTGCATATATTGCCAGTTGCAGTATATCATCCTGGTCCTGGACCTTCACCAGTGTGTTTTCACCCGGTGAGATATTGATCAGGGTATTTACCAGCTCCAGGCTGAGTTGTTCCAATCCCTTGACATTTTTCAGGCTGTGTATCTGGAATAGCTGCTTTGCCGCCTTATTAATCATTTCCACTGTTCCATCCTTCCGGTAAGCGATGATACTCACGTCTATATTCTGTACGATGCTTTGCAGGTAATGAAAATGCTCTTCTTTCTCGGAGCGGACTTTCTGGAAATCGTTGATCACATCATTGAAGGCACGGTTTAATTCGTCAAAGGATGATCCCATTCCTTCGATCCGGAAGGTACGTGTAAACTCTGAAAACCTTATGGATTCAAGAAAGCTTGTCAGGTCACGGTTGGTTCTGTCAACATACCTGATCAGGGAAAAAACCTGGAATATGATCAACACGACTACCAGGATCGGTGTCACATTAAATTCCAGGTCCAATGAATAAAAGAATAGGAAAATGGATACTGAAAGCAGCAGTATCCTCACTATAATATTTGCTCTGAAATTTTTATATGTCATATTTTTCCATCCTCCTGTACAGGGATGTACGGGTTAGTCCCAGGTCTGAAGCCGCCTGAGTAATATTTCCCTGGTGCTGTTTCAGGACCTTGTTAATGATGGACTTCTCAATATCCTCCAGATTATATGTATCTAATTCAAGTTCTCCAAATTTCTTATTGGGTGCAGATAGAAGAAAATCCTCCCCTTCCAGCTGGGTTCCGTCACTCATAATGATGGCCCTTTCAATGGCATGCTGCAATTCCCTTACATTTCCAGGCCAATGATACTGGTTCAAGGTCTTGATGGCATTGGAACTGATTCCCTTGATATTTTTCTTATACTTCTTGGAATAGATTTTCAGAAAGTGATCCACCAGCAAGGGGATATCCCCGGTTCTTTCACGCAATGGAGGAAGATGGATCTCAACCGTATTGATCCGGTAGAGAAGGTCCTGACGGAATTTATTTTCCTGTACCATGTCGTGGATATCGATATTGGTGGCACAGATAAGGCGAACCTCCACCTGGATGGGCCTGTTGTTCCCAACTCGGATGACTTCCCGGCGCTCAATAACAGTCAATAATTTTGTCTGCATGGGCAGGGACAGGTTCCCGATCTCATCAAGGAAAAGGGTACCCCCATGGGCGATTTCAAACCGGCCCTGCTTCATCTTTTTTGCATCGGTAAAGGCGCCCTTCTCATGTCCGAATAACTCGCTCTCAAACAATGTCTCGGCAATGGAACCGAGGTCAACGCTGATAAATACTTCATCCTTACGGAATGAATTACGGTGCAGGGCCCTGGCAACCAACTCTTTCCCGGTACCGTTCTCTCCCAGGATCAGTATGTTTGCATCGGTTGCGCAACTTTTGTAACAGTATTGAAGACCTTTTGCATTTCTAATGAATTCCCGATGAATTCATGGAATGGCTGATCATATACAGCACTTATCTCCTGCTGTTTGGACCGGAGGCCACGGGCTTCCTTACGTGATCTTTTCAGCTTTACAGATGAAGAAATCGTTGCCAGTAACTTCTCATTCTGCCAGGGCTTGAGAATGAAATCCGTGGCTCCTGCCTTGATGGCTTTCACTGCCTTCTCTGCGTCACCATAGGCTGTAATGAAGCAGACTACGGCATCAGGATCAATCTCCAGGATTTTTGCCAGCCAGTCAAATCCTTCCTGTCCGCTGATCGCATCCTTAGTGAAATTCATGTCAAGCAGGATGACATCAAAATCCTCTTCCGTCAATACCTTCGGAATCCTTTCAGGATCATTCACGGTAGTGATCACTTCCACATGTTGTTTCAGTAGAAGTTTTAATGCAAAGAGTATATCCTCATTATCATCCACTGCCAGGATTTTCCCAACTTTATTGCTCATGTCTTTGGCTTATTAAAATATTCATACACTGGAAAGTCTCCCCAGCATGAAGGTAAATTTACATATATTTTTTTGATTGTTCGGATTCGGACTATTATTGTAGCATATTTGGACAGTTAACCTGCAACAAAGCATGCTCAATCGCTGTATAAAAGCATGGTTATCAGATAAGTGGAGTATTTGGCACAATAAATGGGAAATATTAGCAGAACTTTTCTAAATGTCTGGCAATGGATGCAATGGATCGCAAAATTGAGAAGAAGTTTAAACTCTTCAGTAAGAGAAATATCTGGATTTTTCTTGGAGCAGTTTTTACCCTTCTCGTATTTTACAACCTTGTTTTCGGTGATAAGAGCTCAAAACTGAATGTTGAGACAGACAAGATCTCCATTTCCGAGATAAAGAAAGATATTTTCCAGGATTATATAGCTGTTATCGGGACGGTTGAACCAATCCAGACCATTTACCTGGATGCCATTGAAGGAGGAAGAGTGGAGGAGATAATGCTGGACGAGGGGAGTATGCTGAAAAAGGGAGATATCATCCTGCGGCTTACCAATACAAACCTGATCCTGGAAATATCCAACAATGAGGCACAGGTTGCCCGTGCCATCAATGAGTTAAGAACTGCACGGCTTCTGATGGTTCAGCAGCAGATGAACAGCGAGAGCCGGATCATAGAAACAGAGAGATTACTTAAATTACAGGATCGTGCCTATCAAAATAATAAGATCCTTTACAAACAGCAGCACATTTCTTCGGAGGATTATGAGCAGTCCAAGGAACAGTATGAGGCAACCGTGAAGATGCTGGATCTGTTGCTAGAGATCCAATACCAGGATTCCATTTTCAGGTCCATCCAGGTAGAGTCTCTCGAAACTTCAGTGAAGAGCCTTACCAAGAACCTGAAGATCATTAAAGGCAGGCTGGAAAGTTTGAATCTCAAGGCCCCGGCGGACGGGGAACTGGCTACCCTTAATGCCGAGATTGGTGAGATAGTGACCTATGGTACCCGGATCGGAACGGTGAATATCCTGGACTCCTATAAACTGCGTGTGGAGATTGATGAGCATTATATCGCCAGGGTGAACAGGGGATTGACAGGGGACTGTGATTTTGCGGGCAGCCCTTACCCGGGGGTGATTAAAAAGATCTACCCGGAGGTGCAGTCCGGAAGGTTTTACGTAGACATGGTATTCACTGCAGAAATCCCAGCAGCCATAAGGATAGGCCAGACCTCCAGGATCAAGCTGGAACTGGGAGAATCAAAACAGGCCATCCTGATACCCCGTGGTGGATTTTACCAGAGTACAGGTGGACAGTGGGTTTTTGTCATCGATGAAACAGGTGAGTTTGCTTACAGGAGAGATATCAGCATAGGACGGCAAAATCCCCGTTATTATGAGGTACTTGCCGGACTCGAGCCTGGTGAGCAGGTCATTATATCCAGCTATGATAATTTTGGAGATGTAGATAAACTTATTTTAAAGAATTAATATTACTAAATACCGACGATCATGATCAAAACTGAAGAATTGACAAAAATTTTCCGCACGGATGAAGTTGAGACTACAGCCCTGAATAAAGTTACCTTGGAAATTCAGGGAGGTGAGTTTGTTGCCGTGATGGGGCCTTCCGGATGCGGGAAGTCTACCCTGCTGAACATCCTGGGCTTGCTTGACAATCCCTCCGATGGGAAATTGTACTTTGATGGTACAGAGGTTTCCAAATTCAAGGAAAGGCACCGTACAAACATGAGGAAAGGGAACATCGGTTTCGTTTTCCAGAGTTTCAACCTGATCGATGAACTTACCGTTTTCGAGAATGTTGAACTGCCCCTGTTGTACATGAATGTTTCTTCATCCGAAAGAAAGAAGAAGGTGAATACGGTACTTGAGAGAATGAAGATCGCTCATAGGAAGAAGCACTTTCCACAACAGCTTTCTGGTGGACAACAACAGCGTGTTGCCATATCAAGAGCAGTGGTTGCCAATCCAAAACTTATCCTGGCAGATGAGCCCACTGGTAACCTCGACTCGGCCAACGGTGAAGAGGTTATGGCATTGCTGACGGAATTGAACAAGGATGGTACTACGATCGTCATGGTGACACACTCACCTACGGATGCTGAAAAGGCCCACCGGATCGTGCACCTGTTCGACGGACATATTGTCACGGAGAACATCAAGCATGTCCTTTGATCAGAAAAATATTGTATTAGAGTTTACGGGGAGCATAATTATTAACCCTTAATTTCGGAGTGATGAAGGATTTATGTGTACCGATTCCAAACTTCGGTGATGACGAGATAGCGGATATAGAATTGCGTGTTGGTGATAAGAAAATATCGTACAGTTTCCGGGTAGAATCATTTGCCTGGGAAATTGAAGATGAGCTTTCAATCGCAGACGATGACGTATCCGCCTCTCTCGCCCGTATCTACAGGCTGAAAAAAGCCATTGAAGGATATGACAAAAAATGGGAACTGATCCAGATCTATACCCCTGGCGATAACGCAACTCATATCCAGGTACTGTACCGGAGGAGGAATTGAATTAAAATCAGGTCTAAAAATTTTTTAAAATGAGAAGGATTTGGATTTTAACGGGTGTTTTATGCCTGCTAATTAATTCACCCGCCCTCCTGGCCCAGAAAGTCTGGACCCTTGAGGAATGTATCAGCTATGCCCATGATAATAACCTGCAGGTAAAAAGGCAGGCCTTGCAGGCCAGAACAGCCGAGCATAATTATGACTATGCCAGGGCACAGACACTTCCGACAGCAAATGCTTTTGGGAATTACCGCTTCAACAAAGGACGTGCGCCTAATTTCGATGATTACACCTATGTTAACAGGGCCTTCGAGGATGCCAACGTCGGAGTTGAAAGCCGCCTGGACATATTCAGTGGATTATATAACCTCAACAACATCCGGTCAAGTAAGCTAAGCCTTCTTTCACAGCTGGAGGATATCGAGGACCTGAAAAATGACATCACCATGAAGATTGCCGGTGGCTACCTGCAGATCCTGCTAAATGAAGAATTACTGAAAGTAGCCATCGAACAACTGGATATCACCCATCAGCAGGTAGAAAAGAATGAGAAGCTGGTCGAAGTAGGGAACATGAGCCGTGGTGAATTATATGAGATCCTGGCGCAGGAGGCCCTATACGCTTTTCATTCTCCAGGTCCATG
>PVMS01124715.1_pt1 | contig 11826 bp, 8 predicted proteins | sample 1853461 | NCBI WGS metagenome assembly PVMS01 (sample SAMN08582032, study PRJNA380276) | Marine sediment metagenome, whole genome shotgun sequencing project. | isolation source: ocean sediment barecode stripped | collected 2017
CTGGTGGCACTCGTAGATTTGATAAAGTATTCTGCATTGCGTAATCCACTTTGATTTAAGAGAATGAATACATTATTAATTTCAGCCTTTTCTTTGATTTCAATAAACTCAATATTTTCAGCATAGGTTATCGAGGTGTCAATTGCGTACTTAATCTCCACATCTCTACCCATAAGCAGGTTCAGGTTACGCTTTTCATTTTCAAGCTGCTGCACAATAGTCAGGTAGGTGATACTGTCAGAGTTATAATCGACTTCGGCATTTAATACATCGAGCTGGGTGTTTTGACCATAATCAAAGCTGTAATTAGCTCTAAGAAGTCGCTCGCGGGAGATATCAAGCGTTTGTTGTTGATTTACCTCATTTTCTGTTAAACGGGCTACTTCATAATAAACAGCAAATATATTTACCAATGCAAGCTCAATAACTGAGCGCGCCTGAAGTTCGCTAATATTATAACTTTCTTTCAACGACCGATAGACATTTTCCCTGCCAAAGCCATCAAACAAGGTATAGTTCAAGCCAATTGTAGCATTATATCTACTGGTCTTAACTCCGTTTACTTCACGAACCGTACCATCATTGGCAGTAGTTTCGGTGTCGGTAATAGAGAAGTTAGCCGAACCTGAGGCAGATACAGATGGTAAATAGCTGCTATTTTTTATGTTAGCATTATTTTTTGCTACTAAAACATTATTATCTGCCGTGCGGATATCGAAATTATTTTCCAGGGCAATCTTTGCGGCGTCTTGTTTTGATAATGTTTCTTGCGCCACACTAAATAATGGAGTTAAAATAAACAGGATATTTATGGTAAGTTTACTTGTCTTCATAATTTTCTACTTGTAATTCTTTAACAGCTCTGGTTACTTCTTCTTTGGTTACTTCTTTGCCGGTGATGTACCAGGTAAAAAAGACAGTTATTGAATTACTTACTGATAATAACATCGGCAGCATCAACAGTGTTAAAAAGGTGGCAATGACGAGCCCATAGGAAATTGAAATTGCCATTGGTTTTAAAAATTGTGCCTGGCGACTTGTTTCTAATAATAGTGGTGTTAATCCGGCGACGGTAGTTAAAGTTGTTAAGAAGATGGCTCTAAACCTTGCAACGCCAGCTTGAATTAAAGCTTCATCAAATTTCATTCCTTCTTTTAAATACCCATTGAATTTTCCTACAAGTACCAATCCATCGTTTACCATAATACCAACAAGGGCAATAATGCCTAACCAGGACAAAATATTTATTGGAAATCCATGAAAATAATGCCCCCAAACAATACCGATTAAGCTAAACGGAACCATTAATAATAAAAGTAATGGTTGACTATAAGAACGGAAGGTGAAGGCGATAACTACATAAATAAGTATAATGACAATCAAGCCAACCTTGTTTACTGATTTTTTGGTCTTTTCAGCTTCACGATTTTGACCTTCATAACTGGCGAATACCGAAGGGTGCCTGGATATTATATCAGGCATTATATTAGCCTTGATATTCTCCATTACCGCAACTTCGCTATCATCAGGAGATTTTAAATCGGCAGTTATTTGGATTTCCCGTTTGCCATTTAAGTGATTGATGGCAACTTCTCCCCGTTCAATCTCATATGTGGCAATTTCAGAAAAAGGCACCTTGCTACCGCTAACAGTAGTGATCCACATATCATCTAAATGTTTTATAGAAGACCTGTTCTTTTTATCATACCTTACCCATACTTTTATTTCGTCTTGTCCACGTTGAAATCGTTGTGCCTGAAATCCAAAAAAACCGGATCTAACTTGGCTCATCACCGTTTGTAAGGTTAAACCAAGAATGTAGGCATCAGCCTTTAATTTGATGCGAATTTCTTTGATACCGGCAGGATCATTGTCTGAAACATCTTTCAATATAGGGATGCTTATCAAAAATGCTTTCAATTCATTTTTTGCAGATTTTAGCTCTGCAATGTTATTTCCTAATAAGGATATCGCTACCGGGCTACCGCCAAAATTCATTCCCGAACCAAAAGTTAAACTTTCAACGCCATATATCGTTCCCGCTTCTTCTCGAATAGCATTAGTTATTTCATAGGATGCAAAATTTCGTAATTCGCCAGGCAATAAATTTATTGTTAAACTGGCTTTATTAGTACCCGGGCCAATACGTTTAACAATGTTTTGCACAACTTGTGCATGGTCTGCCTGTTTTTCAGTATAATAATTATTTACCAGCCAGGCACTTTGCTCTATTTGTGAAATGATGGAATCAGTAATTTTTTCATTGGTGCCTTGTGGCATTGTTAAATTAACTGAAATTCGATCACTTGCCATTTTAGGAAAGAAGGAAGTTTTAACAGTTTCACTTACAATTCCACCAACAGAAAATATTAATAGTGCAATGGGTATTGCAAAGCCTAAAAATTTATTCCTCAGGTAAAATCTTAAGTAGGGAGCATATAATCTGTCTCTAATAAACATTAAAAACTGATCTGCTTTTTGATTAATCATTGAGAAGAATTTGTATAATCCTGTTGGTTCTTTCTTCTTTCTAAGCAAAGCTTTTGAATGCGCAATATGGGCCGGTAAAATTATTAAGGCTTCAATTAAAGAAACAGCTAATGTTAAGACTACAACGGTTGAGACTTCTTTAAAGAAATCACCCATCATCCCATCTAAGAAGTAAAAGGTTGAAAACGCTAACATGGTTGTAATTATGGCAGCCACAATAGGAGGAATCACTTCCATTGTACCATCAATAGCAGCCTGGATAGGTGTTTTGCCTTTTTCGTAGTGCTGGTAAATATTTTCCCCAATTACAATGCCATCATCCACCAGAATACCAATCACGATTATCATGCCGAATAGTGATAGAACATTGATGGTCACGCCTAATTGTGCCGCAAAAATGAACATACCAAAAAATGCTATGGGTAAACCTGCAGCAACCCATAAGGCCAATCGAACATTTAAAAACAAAGCTAAAAAGAGCAGGACTAAGAGCATTCCAGCAATAGCATTATTGGTTAATATTTTTGTTCTCTGCACTAAGGTGATTGATCGGTCGCTGGCAACATTCAATTCAACATTATCGTGTTGTTCATTAAAAGTTTTAATATAGGCCTTAATGTCAGTAGCCGATACAATTAAGTCTTCATTATTAGTATTATTTACCTGTATATTGATGGCAATTTCGTCATTAAAGAAAATACGATCAGGGTTTTCATTCCAAACATCTTTAACATCAGCTACATCTTTTAGATAGATGATATTTCCTGTTTTATCAGCTTTAACAATTATGAAACTCAATTCATCGCCATAATACTGACGGTTTTTTGCACGAATTAAATAATCTTCAGCGGCCGTTTTTATATTACCACCTGTAATGAGCAAATTAGATTGATTAACAGCATTAGCAACATCGGCAAATGATAAATTATAAGCTCTTAAATCGATCTCTCTAACGGCAATTTCAATTTCTTCTAAAGGGAAACCGGTTAGAAAAACTTGCGAAATACCTTTGATACCGCGTAAATCATTTTCAACATCTCTGGCATATTGTTTTAATGTTGTTAATGGAATATCCTTGCCACTCAAAGTAAAGCTAATAGTTGGTGTGGTGTTTTCTATTTTTGCTATTACCGGAGGTTCCATTCCCGAAGGAAATGAAGGAACTCTGTCAACAGCATTCTTCACATCAGCGAGAACAACATCAATATCTTTATCGGTTTCAATTTCAACATTAATAGAACCAGAATTTTCCCGGGACACTGAAGTAACCCTTTCAATACCCACAACACCTTTTAAATTATCTTCAATTTTTATAACAATTCCTTCTTCCATTTCTTCTGGAGAAGCACCCGGATAAAATAGACTAATGTTAATGTTTTTAGAATCCGTCAAAGGGAAAAAGGAAGATTTCATTGATTTTGCCCCAAGAAATCCAAAAGCGATAAAAGCCAGGATGATAACATTTACAGCAACAGGGTATTTAATGAAGTAGTGAATTACTTTTCTCATAGCGTTGTTTTAAGCAAAATTTAAAAATTAATTACCTGTTGGTTTCTCATTAAATATTTTCACTGCCATGCCTGTGTAAGCTCCCGGAACAGTTTTAGCTAATAATTTTGTGCCATTACTTAGGCCCTTGATAACAACAGTATTGTCCTTAAAATAGACTGGATTTACCTTAACTAAATCCAGAATAGAGTCTTCCTTTACAACATATACACCGTTATTATTAACCAGTAATTTTCGTGGCATTTCGTAAGCATTACTTTCTCTTTTAGCCACCAAATTCGCTTCTAGATACATACCTTCTTTTAGCTCGTTGCCAGTTACCTGAACGTAAATCTTTACAGTTTGCGAAGCCTGGTCCACTTTCCCGTTTATACGAATTACTTTCCCCTCCCAAGTTTTAGAGGTATCTAATTTTGACAATTTTACAGTATTCCCTTTTTGCAATAAATCTATATAATTAGCATTTACGGCAACCTCCATTTCATAAACACTCGGGTTAATAAGTTCACCTAATTTCTGACCTTGCCTAACTAAAGATCCGGGATTTACTAAAGCTTCAGTTAAAATACCATTGTATGGAGCCCGGATAATATATTTCCTCAACCTGACCTCCATATTTTTTACATTATAATAAGTGGTGTAAATGTTTCTACCGGAGATAAAGAACTTTTCTTTGTCGGAATTTATTTCAGGTAATTTTGGTGTTGTCTTGTCAAAATCAAATTCAGTTAAATATTTCTGCCATTTTATGTATTCATTAGGATAGTCTAAACGGATATCAGGCATGATTGAAGCTATAGTATTGTACAAGTTGCTTTTTTGAGCTTGTAAATTAGCATAGTGCTCTTCATTGTTAATTTTTAAAATAATTTCTCCTTTTCTATAAGAAGTACCGGCTTTAAATTCCTTAGGAGTAGTTTGTAAAACACCCTGTACTTCACTAAAAATTTCTATTTTATTTTTTGCGACTAAATTGCCATTGGCTTTAATAGTAATCGGGATTTCTTTGTTTTCAACAATATCAACAAATACTGTTTTAACAATTTTCTTAGCTTTTGGTACCGGTTTTTGATTATTTAGAATCATCACTCTTACCATATAACCAGCCCCCAAAATCAAGGCAATGCCTAACACTATACTTATATATTTTCTCATTATTTAGATTAAATAAAGTTTAATTTCTTATTGATATTATTTTGAATTTTATTCAAGACGTTTATTGCTTTTGCCAAATCGTCCTTACTAATATTCTCCTCCAGTTCTTCCATCATTGTTTTCATTACGGGTAGCGAGGACAAAAAAGTTTCTTTACCAAAATCACTTAAATGAATATGATTTATCCTTTTATCTTTTATAGATAGCGCTCTATACACCAGCCCCTTTTTTTCCATAGTATTAATAAGTCTGGTTAGCGATGTTTTTGACCGGTTTGTTATAGATGCCAGGTCATTTTGAATTTGACCATCTTGATCATTTAGTTTTTTTAGGACAAGCCATTGTTCTTTAGATAGTTCAATGCCATTTTCATGAAAAGTGTCTATGAAATAAAACCCGGCTAATTTGGCGGTTTTGCCCAGATTGGGCAATAGAGTCTTTTCAAATTTTACAGAATTTTTCACTTGCGTTTTTTTAGAGTCGCAAATATATAGGAAAATTTGAATTAGTTGCAGATACAACTAAAATGATTTATTAAAAAAAGATAAAAAATTATTGAATATCGATACTAATTATCAACTTTACTACTTTAATAGGAGGTTTGCTTACTTTAAAAGCCGTAATTAAATCTTACTTAATTGTTAGTTAATACATTAACCGATTATACTTATACGAGTTAGGAGTACGAGTCTGGATCTAATTATTTTATTACTTGTTCTGCAATTAATCTGGTGTTATGGGAAATTATAAAATTTTGTACGTCACTAAAATTATTTTGAAAATATACTGGTATTTCCAGCTATTGATCATTGCAGCAATAATTTTAGTTGGGTTAATGTTGTTATTAGACGTTAGTTTTATTGATTTAAACTACTTGAATGGTTTTCAAATTCACTTTTCGAAAATCCTTTTTACTGATCCTTTAATTTATAATGGAACAAGCTATGACTTTGCTTTAACAAATGGTGAGGGCAGGCTACATATTGATGACCTGGACCAAAAATTTGTGTATTTGCGAATGATAGCTGCTCTAGTAGACGCTGTTATTTATTTGATGATTATTTATTTCTTACGCAAGATATTTAGAAACTTAACTGATAATAAATATTTTATTGCCGTTAATGGAGTATACATTAAGAAAATTGCCTTTTCAATAATCTTATTAGCTATTTTACCTGAATTTATTCATTATTTAACTGATATGTGGATAATTAGTACAATTGAGCTTAAGAGTGTTATTATTAAAAACGAGTTCAATTTTGACTATCAGACCATATTGGTGGGATTATTAGTTTTTGTTATTGGTATCATATTCTTAAGAGGAATTGAATTAGAGAAAGATCAAGAGTTAACAGTATAGATGCCAATTATCACCAACCTGGATGTAGTCCTTGCTAAACGCAAGATGTCTCTAACAGAATTATCTGAGCGAGTAGGTATTACTATTGCTAACCTTTCTATTTTGAAAAGTGGTAGAGCAAGAGCAATACGGTTTTCTACCCTGGAGCTTATATGTAGTGAACTGGATTGCCAACCTGCAGACCTTTTTGAGTTTGTTGATGAAGATTAATAAGCACTGATTTCATTACTTTTTAATCAAATTTTTTGATGGTGAGGATCATCTTTGAAAAGGTAAGTTAGCCGGCTGTTACCTACCAATAACTTCATTATTGCCATACTTTATTCCAGACATCTGGTTTCGTAGACTAAGATACCATCCCAAAAACAACTGTTATATTCGATTCTTGTCTTCAAATCCAACTTATTGTTAAAAAGTTAATAATTATCGAAAAACAATAATAAATCATTGCTTAATAATAAAATGTAATTATATTTGCCATTTGAGAATCCTTTCATATTAAACATAATTTGGTAATGTATAGACTTAAACTAGTGTTCTTATTGTTTTTTGTGATGACCATCCACTCTGTGTCGGGACAAAATGCCGTTCAAAGAATTATTGCAAAAATCGATGTTAGCAATTCAAGCATTGAAGTTGAAAATAAGGTTGAATTACCAGCGGGTTTACTGGACTCCGCTTACAGCACTTATTTATATCTAAATAATAATCTGAAAATCGAAAGTGTTAAAGGAGGAGAAGTTATTGAAGTGGAAAATACCAACACAGACATAAAAAGCTATGTAAGTAAATATAATTTAATATTGGAGGAATCCTCAAAGAACTCTTTTGTAATATCTTACAGAGGTTTAATTAAAGATGAGAGCGAGCAATCTGCCACAGAATATGCCAGGGGATTTAGTGAGACAAAAGGAACAATCACCGAAAATGGAATATACCTTGCCGGTTCTACTTACTGGCTTCCAAAGTTTGAAAATGAAATTTTGTCGAGCTTCGAATTAGAGGTTAAGATTGATAAGGCATGGTCAATTGTATCACAAGGAGAAAGGACTAAAAATGAGGTAGAGGCTGATACAAAAAATATTGTTTATAATTCCCCTGAACCAATGGATGAAGTTTATTTAATTGGTGCTAAATGGACTGAATATTCAAAAATGCTAGGAGATGTGGAGGTACAAGCTTTCTTAAGAACGCCCGATCAGGAATTAGCAGATAGATATTTAAATATAACCAGCGGTTATCTTGAGATGTATAATGAGCTAATTGGTGATTATCCATACACCAAATTCGCTTTAGTTGAAAATTTTTGGGAAACAGGTTATGGCATGCCTTCATTTACACTGCTAGGTGAGAAAGTCATTCGTTTTCCATGGATATTATTTTCTTCTTACCCACATGAATTACTTCATAATTATTGGGGAAATGGTGTTTTTGTAGACTATTCGCAAGGAAATTGGTGTGAGGGTATTACCGCCTATATGGCCGATCATTTATTACAAGAACAGAGAGGTAGTGGAGGAACTTATCGTAGAACAACGCTGCAAAAATTTACCGATTATGTAAATGATGAAAATGATATGCCGATCAATGAATTCTTGAACCGTAATAATTCAGCTGAAGAGGCAATTGGTTACGGTAAAGTGCTCATGGTAAATAATATGTTAAGAAATGATTTGGGAGATGAGGTTTTTATAAAAGCATATCAGAAATTTTATAAGGATAATGAATTTACCAAAGCCTCTTTCGCTGATATTCAAAAAAGTTTTGAAGAAGTATCAGGTAAAGATTTAACCTCATTTTTTGAGCAATGGATTGATAGAAAAGGTGCTCCATCATTTGAACTATCGGCTGTAAAATCAAGTGATTATAATCTTCAATTTACTCTAAAGCAAACACAAGAGGAAGATGTGTTTAATATGAAAATACCAGTCGCAATCTTTACTGAAGGTAATGACCAGGTTATCTGGAAAACTGTAGAAATGAACCAAAAGGAGCAAAGTTTCTCTTTTGAATTACAACAAAAACCATTGAAAGTCGAAATTGATCCTCAGTTTAATGTTATGCGTAAACTGGATCGCAAAGAAGTTCCAGCTTCGTTATCACAGGTTTTTGGTTCAAAACAATCGGTTATTATTTTACCGGCAGCTAGTGAACATCTTGCTGCTTATCAAGAGTTAGCCAACATGTGGCAAGCTACCCAGGAAGCCCAGGGAAAGGAAGCGGTGGTTTTTTTAGATTCTGACCTGCAGACGATGCCAACACATAAATCTGTTTGGGTGCTTGGGTTTGATAATACATTTAACAAAAACGATTTACAGACTTCATTTAGTGCCGCCTTTAATAGTGAAACAAATGAGCAAATTAAGGACTTGTCAAAGAGTGGCTCTTTAGTCTATGCCATTCCTAATCCGGAAAATGTAGCTCAAAGTGTAGGTTTTGTTGGGGCTAATTCTGACTTAGCTATCAAAGCCTTATCCAGCAAGTTACTGCACTATGGTAAATATGGTTACCTGGGTTTCGAGGGAGACGCAGCCTCGAATGTATTGAAGGGGTCATTGCCCGTTTTGAATTCTCCTTTAAACGTCAGCATTAATGAAGGTGAAATTAAGGCAAAAATAATTCCCCGACCGGCATTATATCAACCAAAAAGATCAGGACATTAAACAATTTATAAACGACTAAAATAATATCAATGAACAATACATTTAAATTTTCAGTGGCATTAGCCTTATCAACAATGATGTTCACCTCATGTACAGATTATGCAGAAGGTACCGAATCAGGTGCTGACGAAGAAAAGCCTGCTGTTGTAGAAGAAGTGAATTTTGAATTGCCGATCACAAACATTCCTAATGTTACAAATGGGGCTGAAGCATATTTTTCGCCCGATAGTAAGGCGTTAATTTTTAATGGTAAAATGGGGCAAGACACTACCCATCAGGTATATACTATAAATATTGATGGCACTAACCTGAAACAAATAAATGCAATAGGTGATGATGCCTGTTCTCATTTTACGCCCGATGGCGAGCACTTAATTTGGACATCTACAAAAGATAATTTGCATATGCACAGAGGTAATTATTCTGATCCTCAGGATTACCCTCAGGGTGCTGAATTGTATATGAGTGATTTGAATGGCGAAAACATTGTTCGTTTAACCAACAACAAACAATATGATGCTGAAGTTGGTATTAGCCCAAATGGGGAAATTATTTTATTTAGTCGCCAGACCGATGGTATGATTGATTTATGGACTATGAATCCTGATGGAACCAACCAAAAACAAATCACTTTTACACCAGACTGGCAAGAAGGTGGTGCATTTATCATGGGTGATAATAAAACCATTTTGCTTCGTGCCTGGAAAAAATCTGAAGAAGGTCTGGAGAAAAAAGATATGCACCTGTTTACAGTTGACATAGATGGCAAGAATTTGCAGCAAATTTCTCATAAAAGTGGTACGCATTGGGCGCCATTTCCTGCCCCGGATGGAGAACATTTCGCCTATGTAACAGTTTTCCCTCCGCATAATTATGAGATTATGCTGCGTAGCCTAAGAACAGGAGAAGAAAAAAGATTAACTAATAATGATGCATTTGATGGATTCCCTGCCTTTTCACCTGATGGGAAAACAATTTCATTTTCATCAAGCAGAGGTAATGAAAAAGGTGTTCGTACTCTAAAACTGTATGTAATGGACGTCACTTCATTGAATTTAGGTCCAAAAGAATAAAGTAATAACCTCTTGTAGAGATAGAAAAATGAAAATTAGATTTAGAATTAATAATGTTGCCGTTTTGGCAATTGGGGTACTTATAAGTTTAGGTTCTTGTAAACCAAAAACGAATCCCGAAATTACAACAGTTGATTTAAGAGAATCTTTAGGCTATTTAGCTTCAGACTCCTTGCAGGGAAGATTACCCGGAAGTGAAGGAGATATTTTGGCAGGAAATTATATTGCTGAGAAGTTTGCAGCTTATGGAATTGATCCGGCCGGTGAAAATGGCTACTTCCAAAATTTCGAGGTTGTTACGAAAACAGCAGCCCCCGCAGAAGGAAACACCTTAAAGGTTGGGGCAGAATCAGCAGAGTTAAGTAAAGATTTTATACCCTTTAGCTATTCCACTGATGGCACTGTAAAAGCAGATGTGGCTTTTGTGGGCTATGGCTTTGATATTGAATTAGATAGCTTGCAATGGAATGACTACAGTAACATTGATGTAAAAGGAAAATGGGTTTTAGTCCTGAGAAATGATCCTGAAATCAGAAACCCGAACAGTTTGTTCATTCCGTTTTCCGGTGAAAAATCTAAAGTTATTACAGCTAAAGAAAAAGGTGCTAAAGGTATACTATTAGTAGCTGGTGCTAAAGTTTCCCGCACTGACAAATTATTAGATCTGGAAATTGATCAAACAGAATCTGATTTAGGAATACCGGCCTTCAATATCACCAGAGAATTTGCCAATAAGATACTGGCAAACACTGGTTCAACCATAGATGATCTGGAGGAAGGTTTAGTTAAGAATATGCAGGCCAACTCTTTTCAGATAAATGCAGAAGTTGAAGGAATCTCTAAAGTAGCTTTTCAAAAGACTGGTACCAGAAATGTAATCGGCATAATTGAGGGTTCTGATACTGATTTAAAAGCAGAATATGTGGTTGTAGGCGCTCATTATGATCATTTAGGCTGGGGGGGGCACCTCATCGTCAAGAGAACCTGAAGCCCATGCAATACACTATGGTGCTGATGATAATGGCTCTGGTACTTCAGGTTTATTAGAAATAGCCAATAAACTGGCTCATGCTAATTTGAAACGAAGTGTGGTAATTATTGCCTTTGGAGCTGAAGAGATAGGCACGATTGGTTCAAAATATTTTACTAATCATCCCACTATCCCTAAAGAGAAAATTGTTGCCATGGTTAATTTGGATATGGTTGGTAGGTTAAAAGACACCAAAGAGATTACAGTAAGTGGTGTCGGAACATCTAAAGAAGGGGAGCAATTGCTGAACGATATTTTAATCGAGAAAGAAAGAGATTTGGTTTTAGGAGTAGAGTATAATGGTTTTGGTCCTTCAGATCATGCAAATTTTTATGTTGCAGAGATTCCGGTGTTTTTCTTTAACACCGGGGCACATGAAGATTACCATACTCCACGCGATGTAGTGGGAAAAATAAATTTTGAGGGCTTACAAAGAGTAACAGAGTATGCTTACGATTTAACTGCCAACCTGCTTGATGCTGATGCTGTGTTAACTTTTCAGGAAGCAGGTCCCAAAGGTAGAGCTCAAAATACCCGAAAAGGAAA
>PVMS01030151.1_pt1 | contig 11825 bp, 9 predicted proteins | sample 1853461 | NCBI WGS metagenome assembly PVMS01 (sample SAMN08582032, study PRJNA380276) | Marine sediment metagenome, whole genome shotgun sequencing project. | isolation source: ocean sediment barecode stripped | collected 2017
GTACAAGGAAGTCGCCTGCGCCCAAATGATAATGCGGCGGACGTATCGGTTACCGGGCGGGCCCGCCAGCTGGATATGGCGCCGGTGTCTGGTTTTATGAACCTGCCGGGGCACGTCATGAAGCCACTCAGAGATTATCTGAAGAGGATCTGATCTATACTGCTAATCTCTATGGCCCGATCCAGTTTGATTCTGGGCCTGGAACCCCCATCGCTTTCGTTTTTTCCTGGATGCAATACCTGGAAATGGCGGAGGCTTCTGGAACGCGATTAATGAGCAACGTGTTCCCTGGTGATACCTCGATGCTGGCCTGGACTCCCGTTGGAGCGCAGGCGGTTCCGCTCTGATTTTTTAAAAACAGGCAAACCACGGCTAGAACCAGGAAGCCAAAGCCGCATACGGCGCGTTGTCCCGGCATATGAAATGTACGACTTCGTGGGATAATTTCACTAACCACCAGGTGCATTGCACAGGAGAGCGTTATGGATCGTCATGCGCAAAGAGATATCCAGTAGAGGAGGAGAAAAACACTCATGCAAAACATACTGATCACGGGCACCTCACGTGGCTTGGGTTATGAACTGTCAATACAGTTTGCCGAGCAAGGCAATAGGGTATATGCGACCTGTCGTAATTCAGAACGGGCAGATAATTTGAATGCGGTTGCCGCCGCTTCCGCTGGTAAGCTTACAGTCCACGAAATGGATATTGGTGACTCTGACTCAGTCAAATCATTTAAGGCGGAGCTTGGAGATACGCCTGTTGATATTTTGATCCACAATGCTGGTGTATGGGGTGGGCTGGACACGCAGGTATTTGCAAATATGGACTATGACAACTGGGCCTATGAGCTAAATATCATGCTAATGGGACCGTTCCGTGTAACGCAGGCGTTTATAGATAACGTGCGTGCATCGGAGCAACGCAAGATTGTCACAATTACCAGTCAGGTATCTGCACATTCCTATGAGAAGATAATCGGCTATTCCTATGCTGCTGCAAAAGCCGGATTGAATCGCTGCATGACTGCTCTTGCGCATGAGCTGGCTGACGAGAACATCATTATTACCTTGCTGCATCCCGGCTGGATCCGAACCGAAATGGCAGGGGCAGTCGCCGATATGGATCCGCCGGACGCTGCTGCCTTAAACATTGAACTCATCAACGGACTGACGATGAAGAATAGTGGCCAATTCCTGAAATGGAATGGCGAGATACATCCCTGGTAGAACGCATTACCTATTGAATTGCAATGAAAGAGCTGATAATCGTCAGGTGTAAGACCGGGTTAAATACGCAAAAGACGACCGGCATTGTCGGTAAGTGATTTTGTTGTTTCATCATCGAAAGCTGCATGACCTTGATCCCAGCCGGCGAAGTTTGTCCCGAACACCAACCGGTCCAATCCTACGGTATCTTTAAGTAAAGAAAATACTCTTTGCGAATGTACATGGGAGTCAAACCACAAACTTGAAAGCACTTCTTCATAGGCACCATCAGCGCGAATATAGCCAGGTGACCAGGGACGTTTTCTTGCGGCTACCGCCATGCGCCCACATAGATAGATTGATGCGCCACCACCGTGACTGATACATACATCTAAATCTGGGTGACGTTCCATTACGCCACCATAGATCAATGTGGCAACTGCCAGGGTTTCATCGGTAGCGAAACCAACGATTAAATCGAGATCGAAACGCTTAAAACGATCATCGCGTGCAGGCCCATCAATACCGGCGGGGGCCGGATGTATATACAGCGGCACGTTCAGCTCTATTACTTTTTCATAGAAAGTGTCATACATTTCATGATCAAGTTGTGTTCGAAAATCCACGCCGATATAAGCGCCCAGTAGTCCGAGGTCATTTACCGAACGCTCCAGTTCTTCTTTTGCACCTTCAATGTGCTGCATAGGTAGTGCTGCAAATCCCGCTAACTTATCTGGATAACGATTGATTATCTTGGTCAGCGCATCATTATGCTTGCGGCAGAAATTGATCGCCGCTTCATCGTCTATAAAATGAAAATAGGTCAATGGATTTGGCGACAAAATCTGAAAGCCGATATTCGCCTCTTCCATTTTCTTGAGACGCAATTCATGATCCATAAACGGACTGTCTCGATAGGGGACGCCATGCAGACAGTAGCTTCCAATTCGAAACATGGGTGGTTCATTGGCATTCTCAATCAGCTCTGGTCCGTACTCGCCCGCAGCCCCAAAGGTTTCTTCCAGTACCACATGAGCATGAACATCTATCAGGGCCATTCTAATCCTCTACTTAATTAATTGGTCCAAACAACAAAACAATGCCGGCTGTATTTCAAAACGAAAGTCAGGCGAATACTTTTAACAGATTCTGATTCGCATGATATTTTCCCGAATTAATTTTATGCCCGGGATTTGGACGAATTAAAGTGACACATACAACCGCTTGATAATCGCATCCAAAATCTCAGAATCGGCTGATATCTCTTCAATTGATTGTGCCGACAATACACTTAAGAGGAAAAAGATCACAAACACGATAAAAAACTGCTTTTAACTATATCTCCTGCTAACCATCAGTAAGTCCAAGACCCAATCCACCATCAACATCAATGACGGCACCTGTTGTCCATTCGGCCCGGATCAAATATTCCATCGCTTCTGCTTGTTCTTCCTCCGTACCTACCCTGCCAAGAGCATGTAATCCTGCCATGCTCTGCACACGTGCATAGGCATCTGTATCATTTAACAAGCCCGCACGTTGATTAATTTCCGTGAATACAGCGCCAGGTACTACACAACCAACACGAATTTTTTTAGAGCCCAATTCTGCCGCTAATACCTTCGTCAGGGATTCCACAGCTGCTTTGGTTGCTGCATATGGAGATGCACCAGGGAAAGCCCGCCGAGTGTGAACAGAGCCGATAAACACGATAGCACCCTGACGTTTTTCCAATTCATCCACGCAAAGACCGGTAAGCATCATTGCGGCAATGACATTGGTGTGAAAAATATTTATCAGTTCAAGCTCATCCAGTTCATTGATGGCACCGCGATACATGTTGCCGGCATTATTAATCAAGGCATCGAGACCACCACCATGTGCAACTGCCGCTTTAAGTAAGACCTCGCGATCCGTGGCATTGGTGATATCGGCAACAACACCACGACAGGCCTCACCTGTTTCTTCAGCTACCACTCGAATTTTATCCTCACGACGGCCGCAAATAGTGACTCTTGCGCCTTTATCTACTAAGTACTTTGCCGTGCCTTTGCCAATGCCCGACCCGCCACCAGTAATGATCACGGACATCCCTTTGATTTCTTTCATTGTATTGCCCCCACTTCATCATCCACGTAAGCCAATGCCCACTTGGCCGCGCGCCTCAAGATTATCGAGTGTACCGGATGATTGACAGAATTTGCATCATGCCCCAAGGCATCATAAACAACACGACCCTGCCCATACTCACGCGCCCACAAAAGGGGCTGAGGACCATTTTCATCGTTTGCTTTAGCACTTAAAAGGCATGTTACATTCCTTTCCAATTTCAGATGATGATAAATTTCATCATAGTCAATGGAAAAATCTGCCAGACCCTGTGTCAGGGGATGAGTTTTGTCATTGATAATTACATCGACAGGTCCTGCTGGAGGGTGAAATGAATCCCCCCATTCCCAGGCAGCACCCAGAATACGCGGCCAGGCCGGCCAATCCTCAAAACAAATGCTGGCGGTGTGTAAGCCCAGAAGTCCCCCACCTTTACTTACAAAATCATCGATGATCTTTCGCCCAGAGGCAGAGAGACTGAAACGCCACTCATCTCGGTACGGATCATATTTTTCCGCCTCCATATTCCAGCGTAGAGCATTGATGGTAAGTAGATTAAAACTCCCGTTTTCAAGCTGTTCTAAACCAGTTTCAATATCATCTGATAATTCTGATTCAATCCCTAATTGACTGAATTGAGCTGCGAGTGCCTGGGAGCTCTCTTCGAAGGAGTGAAAAATACCTCCATAAAGAATGAGATTTTTCATAGGTAATTTCTTGGAATTCATTTTTCTAAGTGGATGGTACTCTTACTCTCTGGATAAGTGCGCCATGCCGCTATTCACCACACCTCCGTCAACTACCAATTGATGCCCATTAATGTAACTGGCCTGTTCTGAAGTCAGAAATATCACAGCATTCGCGATATCTTCAGCTGTTCCCAGGCGTTTGCTTGGTACCGCTCCGCCACGAAGTTTACGAACTTTCGGATCGGCGTAAATCGGTACTGACATACCTGCGTCTATGAACCCTGGTGCAATTGAATTCACCCTCAATCCCAGTGGCCCCCACTCTATGGCCATCTGTTCAGTCAATTTCGCAACTCCCGCCTTGGCGGCTGGATAGGCGCCGATACCAGGGGATGGGCTAATGGCATTAACGGAAGTGAAGTTGATTATGTTACCAGAACCGCGTTCAATCATTTTTATGGCCGCGGTACGTGCAGCAATATAAACACCAACCAGATTGACATTTACGGTTTGTTGAAATTCGGCCACGCTATGCTCGTGCAAGGTACCGAATCTGACAATACCCGCGTTGTTTACCAGAACATCCGGTATTTCACCGAACTCTTCAAACGCAGCTACCACTGAATCTTCAAGGGTGACGTCTGCCTGCAAGGCAATGGCATTTTCTAATCCCGATACTACAGAAGCTGACTGCTCCATATTTATGTCGAGCACACCAACGCGATAACCTTCCTCATGCAATCTTTTTGCAACACAAGCCCCGATGCCTGCACCGGCCCCGGTCACTATTGCCTGTTTCATATTATTTTTTCCCGTAAATCATTTCGTAAGTCACATTTTTATTAGAAAATTGTCCTACTCTCCAGCCAGGTATATTCTTCCGCTCGGGTAAATTGGGTTTTAGATCAATCGCCCGACCATTCAGGAAAACATGTTTTATGCGTTTTTTCTCACCGAGAATACGGACATCCTTACTCGGATCACCTTCAACAATAATGACATCGGCAAGTTTTCCTTTAGCTATAACACCAATTTGACCCTCTTTTCCCATCGCCACGGCACCCGCAGAAGTGGCGCAGGTAATAGCCTGCATCGGCGTCATGCCCAGATATTTCACAAAAATTTCCAGTTCACGGTAATGCCAATCGCCCAGAGGCACTACGGAGAAACCACTTTCTGTGCCGCACAAGAACGGAACACCGGCTTTGTAGGCTTTCTTATACGCGTCGCTACTACCGACTATTTCTTCCCTGAACAACTCTCGCAGAAAAGGATCTGCACCAACTTGATCACCCCAGTCAGCCAGGTTCGCCTGAAAAGTCAGGGTCGGTACGATGGGCACTTTGTGCTTTACTATCGCCTCGACTGCATCGTCATCCATATAAGTCGCATGCAAAATCATATCAAAACCTGCATTTGCGGCGTCTCGGGTACTGCTGGCATTGCGACAATGCCCAACAACCGGGATACCTAAATCATGTGCGGTATCACAGACCAATTTTAGTTCTTTATAAGTCCATGCCTGAATTTCACCTTTTTGTTTTTGTCTCGGGATCAAACCGGTGACGTGTACTTTTATCCAGTCGACGCCGTTTTTTATCTGGCGACGCACCTCGGTCACAATCTCATCTGGGGTTCTTACAATGCTGGCGTAACCACGCCGCCCTTCATCAGGTAAGAGATAACCTGCTGTTCCACCGACAGAAGTGATAAGAACATTCCCACCCGTTGCCATTCGTGGCCCCTCAACGACACCCGCTTCCAGCGCATCACGCAAATCAATACCTACATCGTAAATACTGTCCGCATCAAAAAAACTGGTAACACCCGCGGCTAGGAGTTTTTGTACACTACGCCCCGCAATCAAAGCCGATAATGCCGGTCGGCGATGGAAAAATAATTCGGTGGTTGATAAGGGGTCGTCAAAGGTGACATGACAATGTGCATCGATTAAACCGGGCATGACGGTACATTTTGATGCATCAATCTTTTTAATATTCCTGATTGACGCTGCTTTCGTTTCAGCCCTCTTGCCAACAGCGCTTATGATATTTTCTTCGATCAGTACTGCCGTAGATGGCTTTAGTTTGCTGCCCTTGCCGTCAATTACGGTACCTTTTTCTATTAGTATGGAATTTGACATGATTGTTCCTTGTTCACAGAATTTAATTAGTGACAATTCAGAGTGACGCCAGGTTGAAAAAAGTTTTTTCCTAAATAAAATCTGGCGAAAGCCATTTTTTATAGATAGACATATGCTGATGCATAAACATAAAACAAAAAAAGGCTTAATTTCAGACCTTTACAAATCTGCATCATCAAAGTGGAAAGTTACGTCAAATGATGCCTTGGCTTCAGTTCATTTTACTTGGGATCCTTTCGCCGCATGGTAAGTGCGTTGCATAAAAGTCCAACTATCAATACCCCGCAGTCGCGCCGCCGTCTATTTGAATGGACGTCCCGGTAAGATAACTCGCCCGTTCGGAGCCTAGAAAGACTACAACATCAGCAAATTCTTCCGGCGTACCGAGTCTGCCCATAGGTATATCTCTGGCTATCGCTGTCACTTCTTCCTGCTGAGTGGTGTCGTTTGTATTTGCTCTTGCTTCTGTAAGATTGACGACACGTTCCGTCGACGTCCAACCAGGACAGACGTTATTGATCAACACACCTTCCTTCGCCAATTGATTGGAAAGTGTTTTGGCCCAGCCTATCACTCCCAGTCTCAGGCTGTTTGATAGCAGCAATTGATCTATGGGCTGTTTTGCAGTAATAGACGTAATATTAATAACTCTTCCCCATTTCTGTTTGCGCATATACGGGATAATCGAACGGGTAAGTCGAACTGAAGACATAAGTGTCAGCTCAAAGGCTTTTAACCAATCTTCGTCAGAAGTTTCCCAAAACAGGCCCGGTGGTGGCCCACCTGCATTATTGACCAAAACATGGACCGTACCGAATTGCTCGATTACATTAGTCACAAGATTTTCGATATCTTCAGTTTCTGTTACATCCATCCGCACTGCCATCACCTCGACTCCGGTCTCACCAATGATTGTCTTTCTGGTTTCCTGCAGGCGTTGCTCATTACGACCAGTGATCACAACATTCGCACCTTCCCTGGCAAAACCAAGTGCCGTCGCCTTGCCAAGTCCGGCACTGGATGCAGAGATCAAGGCTACTTTATTTTTTAATCCTAATTCCATAGTTGTTCTCAATACGGTCTGTATGCTCGACGTTTTAGAATAATATGGGCATCCAGGAAGGGTGCAGCGTGTGAACTAAATTCCCAGGCAATATCAAACTTCCAGAAAATTTTTCCTGAACTTGTCTTCTCCCATTTCGTTATCCCCCCAGGTAAGGAGCAGCAATAATTTATTTCAGAAAGTATAGAGAGAATCATCTATAACATGATGCTTGTTTCGTCCATTTCGATCCGAGCTATTTTTCTGCTTTTTCCAATGCGATGGGAAATTCGCAATGAGGGAACACTTCCTGTAATTCGATGATGTTTCCATTGGGATCGCGGCCATAGATGGACCGAATACCGCCCATATCCTGCATAGGCTCTTTAGCAAAAAATATCATGCCATATTTTTCCAGGCGTTTTGCTTCGCCTTCAATGTCTGTCACATCGAGACAAAAATGCGTATAGCCATGATGGGCGGCAGTACGTTCCGGATCAGCAGGTTTGGGCTCGGGGGATATATATTCAAAGACTTCAATATGGGTGTTACCAAGGCGTAACATGGCCTGTTTGGCAGCGGAACTTTTCAAACCTATGATTTCATCAATTGCCACATAGTTTTCCCAGCTGGACTCCATCACCAACTCTGCTCCGAGTCCCTCCGTATAAAACTTGATTGTCGCTTCGATGTCAGCCACCGACACGGCGACATGGTGAACTCCGTTAATCAAATAAATCTCCTGTCATTCAAAAAAGTGAATACATTTCTGCAATGATGGAAAGACGGGTCAAATGGTGACCATCATTTACGTGAATTACCGGACCAGCGAAATGTACATCGGGCATCTTTCCTATAACTTCGGACTCTGTGACGGCACCGGCCACGCTAGTAACAAGAGCGATTCTTTCCTTTGACAGAAAATAGGTCAGAATTCATTTTTCCCTTCCGACTAATAAGAACGTATGGGATCCTTGCCATCCCAGTTTGCACAGGTATCCGCTATCATCTTGAACAATTCCTCCACCATTTCATTGTGTTCCAGAATTTCTATCATGCAGCCCAATTCTGCGTGGGTATCAACGTAGGCAAAACCTAGGTCCAGCGCAGAGACGGTGCCCCTGTTCGCGGTCACACAGCCCTTTTCTTTGTAATAGGTCAGATCGGCATCAAGGTCATCGGTCCAGACACAGACATGATGAAATTTCGTTTCACCTTTTTTAACCGTATCACGATAACAGTTAGGACCATCTGTAAGCGGTTGGATAAGCTCTATTTGAATTGGGCCTGCCTGGGCAATGCCCGCCAGCATTTGTATTTCACCCGGCTGTTCACGATAACTGACCTCTACAATATCTCCAGGACCGTATTCACCGTAGAAAAAGGGGCCAATATTAAAGATGTCTACCCACTTCATAGCAGCGGCTTCGAAATCATCCACTACCCAGGCATTTTGAAATACGGTTTGATCAGTGGGTAACTGCATCATTTTTTCCTTGTCGCCATTTTGGACAACAACCCGAAGGGACGGGGCCCATTTTGCCCACTACGGCGTCTCTCCTCAATAAAGTATATACAATACATTACGTTTGTCGTTCCTTGCATTAGACGAAATGGGCTGCTCCCATCGCAGTGACCTGGCAAGTGTTAACAGGCCCTGGGGCGTGCGAGCTCGGCCCGGCGTGCAGCTGTGGCCGCTTCGTTGATCGAGAGCTCAGCATCCTGAAAAACAACACCGTAGAGCGCCTCGGCCCGGTCGCGGCTGACGTAGCCACGTCGAACATCGGAGACGACCGAATCGATTTCCCGTTCCCAGGGTGCGCCGTAACCACCACCACCTGCTGTGCTGACGGTAAGGCGGCTGCCGGCCGGGATCGGCTTTAACGTCGCCTTGTTGAACCGCTCGACCTCGCCGTTCGGCAGCTGAAGCGTCGCCACCGGGGGAGCTCCCGACGTCCCACCCATGAGTCCCCACGGTGGGCATTTCGACCGCTCCAGGCTCGTCGTGACCATCACGTCCTCGAGGAACTCGAACTCACGATCGATGCCCGGCCCGCCGCGGTAGCGACCGTCGCCCGCCGAGTCCGTGCGCAGTTCGTAGCGGACGACCCTGAAGGGGAATTTAAGCTCTTCGAGCTCGGCCGGGATTTTGTACGTATCGCCATGGGCGTAGCTCTTCAACGGAACCGGCCCGTCGCCGTCGGGTCGGGCGCCCCAGCCGCCCGGAAACGGGTCGGCGTGGACGAAGCCCTGCCGCGTCGGCGTGGTTTGCTGGCAGATGAAGTTCGCTGCAAGATCACCCATGTGTGCGGCCGGGATGCGGTCGGGCAAGGCCGGCGCGAGCGCGGTGAGGATCACCTCGATCACCGTTGGCAGCGGCGTGCTCCACTGGGCGAGTGCCGCCGGCGGCTCGGCACTGATGAACGTGCCCGGTGGCACAATCAGCGTCAGTGGACGAAAGGCGCCCTCGTCGGGCATCAGCCCGGGCGAAGTCAGACACTTGAATGCGACCCTCGCCGCGGCGATCGCACCCGAAATGCCGCAGTTCATCGGGCCCTGCACCTGCGCATGCGTTCCGGTGAGGTCGATCGTCAGATCGGAGCCGTCGACCGTGACCGCAGCCTCGATGTTCAGCGTTTCGTCGAAGTTGATGCCGTCGTTGTCGAGAAACGCCGAAGCCGTGTAGGTACCATCGGGAATTCCCTCGACCACCGAACGCGCCCGCTCCTCCGACTGGTCCCAGATACGATCGACGGACGAACGAATCGTCTCGAGCCCGTATTTTTCCGCGAGCTCGACGAATCGGCGCTCACCGAGGCGACAGGCGGTGATCTGCGCCCGCATATCGCCCAGCGACTCGTCGGGGAAGCGGACGTTCGCCTCGATCATGCGAATCACCTCGGGATCGAATCGGCCCGCCTTGACGACCTTCAGCGTATTGAACTGCACGCCTTCCTGGAAGATCTCCGTGCTGTCGGTTGCCCACGAGCCGACAGCCTTGCCGCCGACGTCGGACCAGTGTGCACGCGTCGCCGTGAATGCAACGAGCTCTCCCTTGAAGAAGATCGGGCTGTAAACGATGACGTTGTTCAGATGCTGCCCGCAAACCGCGGCGTAATTCGTGATCACGACGTCACCGGGCGCGAATCCGTCGTGGCCGTAAATATCGATACCGGCTTGAATACTCGTGGCGAGGTCTGCCATGAAGATCGGCAACCCGTAGCGTCCCTGCGCGATCAGTCTTCCTTCCGCATCGATCCAACCCGCGCACATGTCGCGAACCTCGTAGACGGTGCTGCTGTATGCGGTGCGACAGAGCGTCAGTTCGACCTCGTCGAGGTTGAATTTTAGCGAGTTGCGGATCACCTCAAGCGTGATCGGGTCGACGACGCTCACAGCGCGCTCTCCGCGAGCGGAACGTGCGGACTCGTTCTGAGTCAGACGAACGTCGACGACGAGCTGGCCGAGCTGGTCCACAGTGACGAAATCGCCTGGGCCGAGCACGGTTGCCGAACCATATTCCTCGATCACGAGCGGGCCCTCGAGCGACGAATTCGCATCGAGCGCCGCTCGGCCAACAATTGACGTGCTGAGATACCCGTATCCGTCGAAGTACACAGGGCGCGTCGCCGGCGAATCGGCGCCATCCGAGCGTAGCGAGCCCTGCAGTTCAACGAGATCGGGCTTTTGCAGCCTGACATAAGCGACGGTGCGCAGGCTAACGGTCTCGACCGGGAGCTCCGGGAAGGCGTGCCCGTACCGCAGTTCGTACTCCTCCTCGAACTTTCGCCGCAGCCGTTGCAGCGCGTCGCCGTCTTCGAGCTTCTCAATTGGAACGAGGATCGTGAACTCCTGCCCCGTGTACCGGCAGTCGGCATAACGCAGGACGCGCGTATCGCCAACGTCCGCGTAGAGCTCCTTGGCCCATTCGGCGGCGTCGGCGTCGATCTCTTCAAATGCTCCCCGCAGCACCTCCGCAGACATCCCCGTCAGGTTGCGCATATGCGTCCGTGTGAAGTCCTGGCGGAGCTCAGCGAGCAGCATGCCCAGTGCGGAGAAGATCCCCGGAACGGTCGGGATGATCACGCGCGGGATGCCTAGCTCGCGAGCGAGATCGACGGCGTGGACGGGGCCGGCGCCTCCGTAGGCGAACAGAACGAACTCGCGCGGGTCGCGTCCGCGTTCGAGGCTGACCCGTCTGATCGCCGCCGCCATGTTGAAGTTCGCGAGTCTGACAATGCCAAGCGCGATCGAGGCGCTATCACCGCCGAGCCTTTCGGCGAGTCGCTCGACAGCGCTTCGGGCGGCGTCGACATCGAGCACGATCTCGCCACCGAGGAACCGTTGCGGATTCAGCCGGCCGAGCACAAGATTTGCGTCCGTTACCGTCGCCTCATTTCCACCGGTGCCGTAGCAGGCGGGACCCGGAACGGCGCCCGCACTTTCGGGTCCAACGGTTAGTACACCGACATCGTCGACGCTTGCGATGCTCCCGCCACCCGTGCCGACCTCGACGATGTCGAGCGCCGCCACGCGAACAGGGAAGCCGTGCTCGTAGTCCGGCACGTAGTACTGCGACGTGAAGAGCGCCTCTCCGTGCTCGACCAAGCATGCCTTCGCAGTCGCGCCGGCCA
>PVMS01165546.1_pt1 | contig 11824 bp, 10 predicted proteins | sample 1853461 | NCBI WGS metagenome assembly PVMS01 (sample SAMN08582032, study PRJNA380276) | Marine sediment metagenome, whole genome shotgun sequencing project. | isolation source: ocean sediment barecode stripped | collected 2017
GGGATATTGGTGAATCCTTAAATGTTGAGTAAGGTTCTTTGACTTTGGCAATTTTCATAGATGAGGTAACAGCTGCAAAATAGATTGTTTCAAAAATATCCTGATTCAGTGTTTTTGCTTCATCACTTGTAAAAGGGAAACGCAATAGAATAAAGGCATCGGCCAGTCCTTGAATTCCAAGGCCGATTGGTCTATGACGGAAATTAGAATTTTCAGCTTCTTTTACGGGGTAATAATTACGGTCTATAACCGTATCTAAATTGCGGGTAATCTTTTTGGTAACATCAAAAAGTCTTTGGTGATTGAAAAATTTATTTCCCTTTTCATCTTCTTCAATAAACATTGGAATGGCAATTGATGCCAGGTTACACACAGCAACTTCGTCTTTTGCCGTATATTCCATAATTTCAGTGCATAAGTTAGAAGAACGAATGGTACCTAAATTCTTTTGGTTAGATTTCCGGTTGGCGGAATCCTTATACAACATAAAAGGATTTCCTGTTTCAATTTGTGCTTCTAATATTTTCTCCCAAAGCTCACGCGCTTTGATTGTTTTACGTCCTTTTCCTACTTTTTCATAACCGGTATATAATTTCTCAAATTCATCTCCATAGGTATCAAATAAATGTGGACATTCGTCTGGACACATTAAGGTCCATTTTCCGTCGTCTTCAACACGTTTCATAAATAAATCGGGAATCCACATGGCATAGAATAAATCACGTGCACGCATTTCTTCTTTCCCTGTATTTTTACGTAAATCTAAAAAGTCAAAAACATCGGCATGCCAGGGCTCCATGTAAATTGCAAATGACCCTTTGCGTTTCCCACCACCTTGATCTACATAACGAGCAGTGTCATTGTACACTTTTAACATTGGGACAATTCCGTTTGAGGTTCCGTTGGTCCCTCTAATATACGATCCTGTTGCGCGTACGTTGTGAATTGACAATCCAATACCACCTGCGGATTGTGAGATCTTAGCAGTTTGTTTTAAGGTATCGTAAATACCGTCAATACTATCATCCTGAATTTGCAACAAAAAACAAGATGACATTTGTGGTTTTGGGGTTCCTGCATTGAAAAGGGTTGGTGTAGCGTGCGTAAAGAATTTTTTAGACATTAATTCGTAGGTTTCAATAGCCTCATCAATATCTTCCTGATGAATTCCAATAGCGACACGCATTAACATATGCTGTGGGCGTTCGGCTATTTCCCCATTTAGTTTTAACAGATACGAACGTTCCAGGGTTTTAAATCCAAAATAATCGTAGCCAAAATCTCGATTGTATATAATTGTCGAATCTAATTTTGCAACATTATCCATGATAATTTTGTAGGTATCATCAGCTAATAATGGTGCTTTTTTCCCGGTACGCGGATTTACATAACTGTACAAGTCCGTCATTACATCTGAGAAAGTTTTTTTGGTGCTTTTATGTAGGTTTGAAACGGCGATACGTGCTGCTAATCTGGCGTAATCCGGATGTTGAACGGTCAATGTAGCGGCTATTTCAGCAGCTAAATTATCCAATTCTGAAGTAGTAACACCATCATACAGCCCCTCAATAACTCTCATGGCTACTTTAACAGGATCTACAAGTCTGTTTAAGCCATAGCACATTTTTCTTATCCTGGATGTGATCTTGTCGAACATCACAGGTTCTTTTCTTCCGTCTCTTTTTAGTACAAACATCGGTTACACTTCATTTTTTATAGTTAGTAAATTTTAAAAACCAAATGGTTATACACTATTGATTTTTGAATAATTCAAATTTCAAAAGGGTTGAAATATTGTAATTTGAATTAAGGATTATTTTCTGATAGGATTAAAAATCTGCATCAAAACTGATGCTTCCGTTTCCTCCACTTTTTACACCTGCTTTTTGATATTCAGAAACACGTTTTTCAAAAATTTTGTTTTTCCCTTCTAATGAAATCATTTCCATAAAATCAAAGGGGTTAGAAACATTGTATACTTTTTCGCAATTGTATTCAACTAACAATCTATCTGTAACAAATTCTAAATATTGGGTCATTAATTTAGCATTCATTCCAATTAAACTTACAGGGAGTGATTCTGTAATAAATACACGTTCAATGTTTAGTGCATCCACCAAAATTTCAGTAATTCGTTCTCTTGAAACTTTTTGAACAATGTGGTTTTGGTGTAGGTGTACGGCAAAATCGGCATGCAGCCCTTCGTCTCTGTTTATCAATTCATTGGAAAAGGTCAATCCCGGCAAAAGCCCTCTTTTTTTCATCCAAAAAATGGAGCAAAAACTTCCTGAAAAAAAGATACCTTCAACTGCCGAAAAAGCAATTAAACGTTCTGCAAAACTTGGACTATCGATCCATTTTAAAGCCCAATCTGCTTTTTCTTTAATGGCTGGAAATATTTCAATAGCACGAAAAAGCTCATCTTTCTCTTGTTCATTTTTTATATAAGTATCAATTAATAGTGAATACACTTCTGAATGAATGTTTTCCATCATTAATTGAAAGCCATAAAAGAATTTTGCCTCTGTATATTGGACTTCACTTACAAAATTTTCAGCCAGATTTTCATTTACAATACCATCAGAAGCTGCAAAAAAAGCTAAAATATGTTTTATAAAATAACGCTCATCGTCGTTTAATTTTGTTTCCCAATCTATGACATCCTGATGTAGATCAATTTCTTCTGCGGTCCAAATACATGCTTCTTGTTTTTTATACCAATCCCATAAATCATGATGCTGAATTGGAAAAATTACAAATCGATTTTTATTATGTTGTAAAATTGGTTCTGTAAACGACATTAATTGTTTTTGTATAGATGGATAAATTCTTATTATTTTCGGTGAAACGAGAAGAACAAATATTGAAAAAAAACAAATACAAAAAAAGAGGTACTTATTCACATTTCCCTTAAGTTTTTAACATTCTCATTTTTTTTAACAATTTGTTAAATGTTGTAATAGTCTGTATATGAGCAATATAAAAATAGTAAAACGTACGGACTGCCTGATTTCATTGGGTTTAATTGGAAACGCTGAAACAGAAAAAAGCATGCAAATTATTTTCACACTTTTGTAAGTTCATTAAAAAGTATTTAAGATGTCGGTTTTAAAAGATTTTGGAAATGTAATTTTCTGCTACTTTTTCAAGTTCAGCATACCATGCTTTTCCAAATTTTCTGATAAGTGCTTCTTTCACAAATTTATATACAGGAACGCGCAATTCTTTCCCTAAAATACACGCGTCATCACAAATTGGCCATTTATGATAGTTCACAGCGGAGAATTCACTGTAATTCGTAATTCGAACCGGATATAAATGACAGGAAAGCGGCTTTTTCCATTTGATCACTCCCTGGTTATAGGCTTCTTCTATACCGCATTTCGCCGTTTTTTCATCAAATATAGAATAAGCGCAATCTTTACCCTCAATTAAAGGCGTTTCGTATTCACCTTCAGTGGTTATAAACAGCCCCTGATCTTCAATTGCAGCTTTACCTTCTTCTCTTAAAAAAGGCTTTACTTTGGGATAAATATCCATCAATAGTAGCAATTCTTCTTCTTCTAATGGAGCGCCGGCCTCTCCATCAATACAACATCGCCCTTTACATGCCGATAGATTACAGACAAATTCTTTTCCTATAATATCTTCTGAAACTATGGTTTTTCCTAATTGAAACATGTTGCAAAAATAAACTATTTTTTTACATGATTTAATATGAAAATACTTAGCGATTGTATAAATTTGCCCATTTTTAAAATCATAAAACAATGGGATTAAATTTTAAAGAAATAGTTACAGCAACAATGATATTATTTGCTGTAATTGATATTATTGGAAATGTTCCAATTATCATTGATTTGCGAAAAAAAGTGGGGCATATTCAATCTGAAAAAGCTTCCGTTATTGCAGGAATTATTATGGTCGCCTTTTTATTCCTGGGCGCGAGCATTTTAAATTTAATAGGCATTGATGTCAATTCTTTTGCTGTTGCCGGTGCTTTTATCTTGTTTTTTTTGGCCTTGGAAATGATCTTAGGAATATCATTGTATAAAGAAGAAGAAACCAATGCTATGACAGCTTCTGTATTTCCCCTGGCATTTCCCTTAATTGCCGGACCGGGTAGTTTGACGTCGATTCTTGCCCTAAGAGCAGAGTTTGAGACCACCAATATTGTAATTGCAATAGTTGTAAATATTATTTTTATGTACATAGTGCTCAAAACTTCTGCGAAAATTGAAAGACTGATCGGTGAAAATGGGATTAAAATTATTAGAAAAATATTCGGCGTTATACTTTTGGCCATCGCTGTAAAACTATTTGCTACTAACGTGAAGTTGCTATTTTAATTGACGTTCGGTTTTCAAAATAGTATTGCTATTTATCTTTCAGAAACTTATTGAATCTGTGCTACTGTTCTTCTCTTACAAATCATTTATCTCATTGGCAATCTGATGGAGAATTTCATAACGCTTTTCTATTTATAAAAGCTGCGACAGAACCCGACAGAAACGATATAATTTATTTACCTTTAACGAATTAAGCATAAATGAAATTTAAATTTTATGAAAAATATATTGTTAGGTTTAATTTTCTTCTTTAGTTCTCTTGCTTTTATTCAAGTGAATCCGCCTACCTTTAAACAAAGCCTGGATGAATTAATAACGGATTGTATGGAGAAAAACCATATTCCCGGAATAGGTTTTGGAATTTCGTTTCAAGAGGGTGAAATCATTGAAGAATATTATGGTTTTTCCAATCTGGAATATGACTCACCAGTAAATAATAATTCAATTTTTGCAATTGGTTCAATAACAAAAACATTTACAGCTATTGCTATATTGAATCTTATAGAAGAAAAGAAATTAAACTTATCAGATAAACTTTCTAAATTTTTTCCTGAGTTTACAAATAGCAATATAATTACAATTGATAAACTATTAAATCATTCTTCAGGAATAAAAGATATTTTCGAAGTACCTGAAATTATTGAGCATTTGTATCATCACTGGGATCCTACACAAATGATTGAAATTATGAAAGTTTTTCCATCGAAGTTTGAACCTGGAGAAAAATCTGTTTACAATAATACTGCATATATTTTATTAGGAATTATTATAGAGAAAGTATCAGGTATGTCATACACTGAATATTTAAGTGAAACTATACTTAATCCTTTAAGAATGAATAATACAATGTTAGCAAATGATTTTAAAATTATAAAAGACAGGACTTCGGGTTATATATATGCTGAAGGAGAATTATATAATGCACCCTATATTGATATTGCTTCTGTATTTTCAACAGGGGGGTATTTTTCTTCCGTGTCTGATATGTTAAAACTAAAAGATGTTTTAAATGGTAATGAAATCTTATTCACCGAATCTGTTAAACAAATGCTAACACCTGGTTCCAATGAGGGATTGACACGGAATCAAACTAGTTTTCCTAATGGGAAAATTTTTTTCGGCTACGGAAACGAAATAATTCAAACGGATAATGAGATAATTATTGAAAAGCTAGGAGGAATGGTTGGTTATACTTCATATTATTGTTATCTGAAAGATGAAAATATTTACTTTACAATATTATGTAACCTGGGTGATCAAAATAGTAAAATTTTAAATCTTTCTCAAGATGTTATTTCTATCTTAAAGCAGTATGAATATATAAAATAGAATTATTTATATAAATCAATATAGATGAATAAATTATTCTAATTAAATTAATATTGTAATTGCAATAGTTGTAAATATTATTTTTATGTACATAGTACTCAAAACCTCTGCGAAATTTAAAAAGCTGATTGGTGAAAATGGGATTAAAATTATCAGAAAAATTTTCGGCGTTATACTTTTGGCAATCGCTGTAAAACTATTTGCTACAAACGTGAAGTTGCAATTTTAATTGAAGTTCGGTTTTCAAAAGAGTATTGCTATTTATATTTCAGGCATTTGTTGAATCTGTGCTACTATTCTACTTTTACAATTTTTTTTTGATAGGAGGTATTTCTTGTACCCGGGAAAAATAACTGGATTCAAAGGGATTTCTTTAAAATTTTAAATTATGGCGAACGGAGTTATTGTTTTAAACTTTCAATTTTTCGATTTCAGTTGTTACTGTTTCCAAATTCGAGAGATCAATACCAAACGTCATTAGAGACTTTTCCAGTGTAGAAAAAATCATAATTTGAAACTTTTTAACTTTATCAATATTCTGTACCAACATTGATTTAACAACTTGTTCGGGAGAATCGGTTAAAATTATTGTGGGATATTTTCCAGAAGATTTTGAGTTTTTATTAATCCAATCTATGGATTGAAATAATTCTTTTTCGTCCATTTTGATAGTTGATAATCTAATATCCATTAAATTAAAAAATTCTGGATTATAATCTTTATCGTTATAAATATCTTGTTTCAGTTTTATCAATCCCTTTCGTGTAATCTCATTTCGATAAAACTCAATAATTAAGCTGAGATCTTTTAAAATTGAATATTTGTATATCCCTTTCATATAACTTAAAATAATTAAAACAATCTAATTTAGATAAATTTTTATCAAGATCACTCCACCGTAACCGACTTGGCCAAATTACGTGGTTGATCTACATTACAACCTCTCATTACAGCAATATGATACGATAATAATTGTAGCGGTATTGTAGTCAACAAAGGTGAAAAAGCTTCCTCGGTTTCGGGAACTTCAATTACATGATCTGCCAATTCCCGAACAGTTGTATCTCCTTTGGTAACAACGGCAATTATTTTACCATTACGCGATTTGATTTCCTGAATATTACTCACTACTTTTTGATAATGCCCTTTTTTGGTTGCAATTACAACAACCGGCATGGACTCATCAATCAAAGCAATGGGTCCGTGTTTCATTTCAGCAGCAGGATATCCTTCGGCATGGATATATGAAATTTCCTTTAACTTTAAAGCGCCTTCCAGGGCAACAGGAAAGTTATACCCTCTTCCTAAATACAAGCAATTGGGCGCATCTTTATAGATAGCGGCAATCTTTTTAATTTTAGAATTTATTTTCAATAAGCTGTCCACTTTGGAAGGAATCAAGCTCATCTCCTGCAAATATGCATGATACATTGAATTTGAAAGCTCACCTCTTAAATTACCCAATTTTAATGCTATTAAAGTCAAAACTGTAATTTGGGTGGTAAATGCCTTTGTAGAAGCCACTCCAATTTCAGGTCCTGCATGTGTATATGCCCCTGAATCTGTTTCCCGGGCAATGGATGAACCAACTACATTACAAACCCCAAACACAAAGGCTCCTTTAGATTTGGCAAGTTTAACTGCCGCCAAAGTATCGGCTGTTTCTCTTGATTGGGAAACCGCAATTACAATATCATTTTTGTTAATTATTGGGTTCCTATACCTGAATTCAGACGCATATTCCACTTCAACAGGGATACGTGCCAGATCTTCAAATAAATATTCAGCTACCAATCCGGCATGCCAGGAAGTTCCACAGGCAACAATTATAATACGTTTTGCATTTAAAAACTTTGTAATGTTATTGTCCACACTACCCATTTTTATGATGCCTTTATTCGCCAAAAGCCTACCTCTGAATGTATCAGAAATTGCGTGTGCCTGCTCATTAATTTCTTTTAACATAAAATGTTCATAGCCACCTTTTTCAATTTGTTCTAAATTGAGTTTTAGCTCCTGAACATTAGGTTCAACAACCGAATCATCGTGAATATTTCGAACTCTTATGTCTTTACCCAACTTAATAATGGCCAGTTCCTCGTCATCCAAATAAATGGCATCTTTTGTATATTCAATAAATGGTGATGCATCTGATGCTACAAAAAACTCTGTATTATTTTCTCCAATACCAATGGCAATGGGGCTTCCTAAGCGAGCAACTATTATTTCATTTGGTTTGGTAATATCAAAAACAGCAATGGCATAAGCTCCAACCACATTTGTGAGTGCTATTTGAACCGCATTTCCTAATTTACAGTTGTTTCTGATCTGAACCTCTTCAATTAAGTTTATCAATACTTCTGTATCCGTATCACTTTTAAACGTATATCCTCTTGTTGACAGTTCTTTTTTAAGCGTGTCGTAATTCTCAATGATTCCATTATGAACAATGACCAGGTTTCCTGAATTTGATGTATGCGGATGAGAGTTTTCATTATTTGGTACCCCGTGGGTGGCCCATCGTGTGTGTCCTAATGCCAAATTACCTTCTGTATTGTTTTCCTCAACAATTTTTTTTAGGTCCGAAACTTTTCCTTTGGTTTTGTACAGGTTTACATCGCTTCCGGTGGTCAATATAATTCCTGCACTATCATAGCCTCTATACTCCAGGCGTTGTAAACCATTTATAACTATTGGATATGCTTGCCTAAAGCCTAAATATCCTGTTATTCCGCACATAGAAATTAAGTTTATTGGTTAGTTAACTCTGAATAAAATACATCGAGTTTTATTCTTTTATCACCGGCACTTAGGTTATGATCAAATAACACAACTCCTTTCGGGATCCAACTATACTCTTTAATTTTAACATCAACAATATTTGCCGGAGAATCGGTAGGATTGAATACTTTTAATCCAATTTTCGCCAGGTCAAGAGGGTCGTCAGATTTCAGTACTTCTGAAATATAATCGGTAATTCTAAATACATAGCGATACGGATTTCCATCATCATCTCTTTCCAAAATACCGCCAAAAACTATAAATCCTTCAGAGATCACATCACGAATTTGTAAATTCTCATCGTAATTATACAAAAACAATTGCTCCGGAGCAATATTGCTTGAGGCATCCTGATCTACGTAAAAAATCAAATTTGCTTCCGTTATTAACCAATTGTTACTTTGCAACTCGCTCAAATCTTCATTGGACAATAACTCAACAGTTGCTATTGAACCTGCCGCCCCTTGTACATACAATCTATCGTTCCCGCTTTGCTTTGAAATACTATAATCTCTTTCCAGAATATTTGATTTGAGATCTCCAAAGAAAAAGTCAAATTTGTGTTTTGTTCTAACCGCTTGTTCTCCAGTGGTTCCATTACCATTCAGATCTTCATCTACACCTTCATCCTCATCTTTAGAATAGTAGATCGTCATTTTCGATCCTATCATATCAAGGGATATCAAGTGCGATTTAGCGTTTGCCAATTCTTCGGCCTCAATAAACAATCCTCTGAAATAATGAATAAAATTATCATGAGAATCAAAATCGCTACTCGCTGCATTATCAACAAATAGCTGTTTGATCAATGTTCTGTTCAAGGGTATTTTTAAAGTCGGACTAAGATTTTCTTGTTTTACGGTGTCCTTATCATAAACGGTAAAACCATCAGACAAGTATCTTTTTATAATGGACACAGTATCGTGTGGATTGATCCTAAAGTTACCTGAATATAACAGTTCACTTCCCTTTTGAAACTCTTTATCAGAATAATAGATGGCTCGTTTTGAGGGATCGTTGGGATCTAACGCGTTTAAAAATGTTTTTAGCTCGTACACATTTAGTTCGAAGGATACGTTATCATCACCAATGACCTCATCTATATTATATCGAATCACTCCTCCAACAATGGTATCTATTGTTGATTGATACGGGATTGAAATTAATACGGAATCTATCCCCGGATTTGTACCATAATCATAACTGTCACCGTTAAAAGGAAGTATCAGTTGCGACACAATTGATGCTTTTAATTTACCAAACTCTTCATCGGAGTATACACCTAATAAATATTGTTGAACACCATTTGCAGGAACCCTTTCTACATTTTCATTGGCCGTTATTACTTCCGACATAATTTTACTCCTGCTAAAATTATTGTTATCAACAAGATTTATTCCAATACTTTCAATTTCCTTTTCGCATGAAATTATGGTGAAAAATACCATGGATAACACCCCTAAGTATTTTAAGATACTTACAACTTTAGTTGTCATATATAAATTTAGTTTTTTGATGATTAAACTATAAAACCTGGTTTAAGTAAAAATCTGTATAAGCATTGTCAAAATCTTCCGGAGAAGAAAAATCCAACACAGGTTTATTACACGTGCTTAAAAACGCCACTATTTCATCAGGAAGCTCTTCACTTCCTTTAATAACAGCATCAGAGTTTTCAATAGCATTGATTAAAATATTTGTATAGTTTGGATTAGAAATAGTCTCAATTTTAGATTCACTAATATTATCAAACATAATCTTTTCGGCAAATGTACTATTTAACGAACCTTCAAAGCCATTATTGTACAATGATATAATAATTTTACTATCGGTAAATAATGGATCGTCTTTGTAATATTCTCTGATGTATAAAGGTAAAAGAGAAGCCATCCAGCCATGAACATGGATCACGTCAGGTGACCAATTTAATTTTCTTACCGTTTCCACTACACCTTTGGCAAAAAAGATGGCTCTTTCATCATTATCTTCAAATAAATTATTGTCTTCATCAGAAAACAATGCCTTCCTTTTAAAATACTCGTCATTATCAATAAAATACACCTGCATTCTTTCTTTTGGAATAGAAGCCACTTTTATAATTAAAGGCATATCCATGTCATTAATTACCAAGTTCATACCGGATAATCGAATTACTTCGTGCAATTGATGTCTTCTTTCGTTAATTAACCCAAAACGAGGCATAAAAATTCGTGTTTGAGCACCCTTCCCATGTATCATTTTAGCCGCTTCAAATGAGGTTGTTGACAATTCATTTTCAGGTAAATATGGTACAACTTCCGAAGAAACAATCAATACTTTCTTATCTCTCATAATCCATCACTTTTTTTTAAAGATGGTGCAAAATTACGAAAATTTATGTAGATTTTGGCTCGAAAAATGTAAGTTTACGCGCTTTTAACGTTTATTAACAAATACTTATGTTGGTTTTTGCTAAAATAAAATCGGTACAACAAAAAATAGCCTCCTTAAAAAAGGGAACCACTATTGGTTTTGTGCCAACTATGGGAGCATTGCACCGGGGGCATTTATCGCTTATTGAAAAAGCAAAAAAGGAAAATGACCTGGTTGCGGTCAGTATTTTTGTGAATCCAACGCAATTTGACAAGCAGGAAGATCTGATCAACTATCCTAAAACGCTGGACGCTGACCTGGCACTTTTAAAATCAATTGATTGCGACATTGTTTTTGCACCTACAGCCGGGGAGATCTATATTAATAATGTCCGGTCTCAAACCTTTGATTTTGACGGCCTGGAACATCAAATGGAAGGTAAGTTCAGAAGCGGGCATTTTGATGGGGTAGGCACAATAGTAAAACGGTTATTTGAAATTGTTAAACCATACAAAGCGTACTTTGGAGAAAAGGATTTTCAGCAATTGCAGATCATTCGAAAAATGGTACAAAAATACCGGATGACTGTAAAAATTATGGCTTGCGAAATTTACAGGGAAAATGACGGCTTGGCCATGAGTTCAAGAAATAAACGGCTTACCGGGGCACAAAGAACCGCAGCACCGTTCATTTACAAAACCCTGAAAAAAGTTAAAAAAGACTTTGCTGCAAAAAATGCTGCCGAATTCATGCAATGGGTTTCTGAAGAATTTAAAAAACAACCGCTTTTGGAACTTGAATATTTTGAAATAGCCAACGAAGAGACCTTGCAAACAATTCAGGAAAAAAACCCAAAACATCAATACCGCGCCTTTATAGCCGTATTTGCCGGAAATATACGGTTGATCGATAATATCGGCTTGTAACAATTAATAATTGACAATTGACAATTGATAATTGATAATTAGCAACTGTTGGGCTATATTGAGAAAGGGAACAAAAAAGCCATCCGA
>PVMS01167179.1_pt1 | contig 11824 bp, 12 predicted proteins | sample 1853461 | NCBI WGS metagenome assembly PVMS01 (sample SAMN08582032, study PRJNA380276) | Marine sediment metagenome, whole genome shotgun sequencing project. | isolation source: ocean sediment barecode stripped | collected 2017
GCAAGCAGAATTTCATGAGAATTTGTTTTTGGAAGTTCGAAAAGGAAAAAATGGTTTGGGATCGGCCTATATTCATGGGTTTAAATGGGCATTAAAAAAGAACTATGATTACATTATTGGGCCTTTCATCGTCAAACCATAAACCGGTATATTTACTTCGAAAAATGTTGATTATAAAGAAAATCAACAGTAAAACTAAAAATTGAAATTTTGAACTTTGTAGAAGTTGCATCAATAAAATTTTAGCGACAAAAATAGCAATAATTTGTTTTACCTTTGTAGGCTCAAATGAACAAATATGCAAGATACTCTGGTCATTATACCCACCTATAATGAAAAAGAAAACATAGAAAATATTATTCGAGCAACATTTTCGCAAGAAAAGTCTTTTGATATTTTAGTAGTTGATGATAATTCACCCGACGGTACCAATGTAATTGTGAAAAAAATGCAAGCAGAATTTCATGAGAATTTGTTTTTGGAAGTTCGAAAAGGAAAAAATGGTTTGGGATCGGCCTATATTCATGGGTTTAAATGGGCATTAAAAAAGAACTATGATTACATTATTGAAATGGATGCGGATTTTTCTCATGATCCAAAAGATTTAATTAGATTATATGAAGCGTGTAAGCTGGATGGAGCCGATTTGTCAATTGGGTCGAGATACTCAAAAGGGGTGAACGTGGTAAATTGGTCTATGAAAAGAGTATTGTTGTCGTATTTTGCATCTAAATATGTTCAATTTGTTACAAGAATTCCTATTCATGATACTACTGCAGGTTTTGTATGCTATAATCGTAAGGTGCTTGAAACAATAAAATTGGATAAAATTCAATTTATAGGATATGCATTTCAAATTGAAATGAAATTTAAAGCGTGGAAGCATGGTTTTAACTTAAAAGAAGTTTCCGTTATTTTTAGGGACAGAACATTGGGTGAATCCAAGATGAGCAAAACCATTATTACGGAGGCAATATTTGGAATAATCGCAATGCGTTTTAAAGGCCTGCCAAAATAAAAACAATCTTGCAAATGGAAACAAATTTTTAATTAACTTATTTAGTGGTAATTACAAATTTTTAAACAAATAAAAATGCTCATAATAAAGAACGCTTCTGTTGTTAACGAAGGGGAAATAAGAATACAAGATGTTTTTATTAAAGGAGAAATAATTAGTAAAATATCCAAGAATATTGATGAATATCCTTTAGGTACAACAATTATCGATGCGAAAGGAAAGTATTTACTGCCTGGAATTATTGATGATCAAGTTCATTTTCGAGAACCTGGACTAACACACAAAGCGGATATTGCTTCAGAATCCAGAGCTGCTGTCGCTGGTGGAATTACTTCATTTATTGAAATGCCGAACACGGTTCCCCAAAGTACAACACAAGATTTATTGGAGGAAAAGTTTGTTATAGCATCAAAGAATTCTTATGCTAATTATTCATTTATGTTTGGAGGGACAAATGATAATTTAGAAGAACTTTTAAAAACAAACCCGGAAAACGTTGCTGCAATAAAGTTGTTTTTAGGGTCTTCAACAGGAAATATGCTGGTAGATGATGAAGAAGTTTTGGAAAAAATATTTTCTTCTACAAAAATGCTTATAGCCGTCCACTGTGAGGACGAGGCTACGATAAAAAATAATTTAGACAAGCAAAAAGCAATCTATGGAGAAGATATTCCAATAAAACTTCATCCAGAAATAAGAAGTGAAGAAGCGTGTTATTTGTCTTCATCCAGAACTATAGAATTGGCAAAAAAAACAGGAGCAAGACTTCATATATTTCATGTGTCTACAGCTGCAGAAACCCATCTTTTTACAAATAAAATTCCTTTGGAAGAAAAACAAATTACTGCAGAGGTATGTGTACACCATTTGTGGTTTGACGATTCTGATTATGAAAATAAAGGAACTTTAATAAAGTGGAATCCAGCGATTAAAACCTCAAAGGATAAGGAGGGATTATGGAAAGCATTGTTAGATGACAGATTAGATATTATTGCCACAGACCATGCTCCTCATACCTTAGCCGAAAAAATGCAGGTATATACTAAAGCACCAAGCGGAGGACCATTGGTTCAACATGCCTTACCGGCAATGTTAGAAGCAGTACAAAATAAAAAGATCACTATTGAAAAATTGGTTGAAAAGATGTGTCATAACCCAGCAAAAATTTTTAAAATTAAAAAAAGAGGATTTATTAGAAAAGGGTTTTATGCAGATTTGGTTTTAGTTGATTTAAACAAAGAACAAAAAGTATCAAAAAGTAATATTTTGTATAAATGTGGATGGTCACCATTTGAAGGTACGACATTTAACTCAGTAGTTACCCACACAATTGTCAACGGAAACATAATATATAATCAAGGAATATTTGATGACAAAATAAAAGGGAAAAGATTAAAATTTAACAGATGATGCTAAGAGTATATATTGTTCTGCTTATAATATTTATTTCATGCGAAAGCAAAACTAAATATAAGAGACCTGAGAATTTGATCCCCAGAGAGCAAATGATAGATTTATTAGTGGATATGCACATTGCGACCGGAGCATCGGACGTAAAAGACAAAGACAATGAAAGGAATAGGAATTATATGATTCTTGTATTTGAAAAATATCAGATCGATAGTGCAAGATTTGCAGAAAGTAATTTTTACTATACATCCAATATAGTGGAATACGAGGATATTTTCAAAGAAGTTAAAAAACAATTGATAAAAATACAGGATCAATATAGATCCAACACTGACTCCATGGCTAAAAAGACCAAGGATTCCATTCGTGCTAAGCAAAAGATCCCTAAAAGGTTAAGAGAAGATGATATTGTCAGGTGATGGTCACTGTTTAATAAAATCATTACAGGTGGTCTTTATTGTTTTATCAATTCGTTCAAATTTATAGTTTAATGAAGATTGAATTTTTTTTGAGGTATAGTATTCTTTTGAGAGAATCGTCTTGGCGGTTTCTCTATTCAGCAGAGGTGCCTTACCAGTGAAAAAACTTTTAAAGATATCCAATCTCCATACAATTTGGCTCAAAAACGGAGTGACTTCAAAATTTGGTCTTTTTTTATTCAAAGCATCTGCTATTTGAAAAAATACTTCTTTAAAAGACATATTTTCAGAAACTAAAATGAATCTTTCATTTTTTATTTCACTTTGCATTAATTGTATCATTATTTGAACAACATCTTTTACTCCAACAAATCCATTAACTCCTTCGGTATAAAAATTTAATCCTTTGTGTACTTGACTGAACATTTTTCCTGTTCCCCTTTGCCAGAATCCTGAACCTAATATAACCCCCGGATTTACTATAACCACATCAATCCCTTCCTGTGAAGCCCTCCACACTTCCATTTCAGCTCCGTATTTGGTTATGGCATAGCCACTTTTTTGTATAGAGTTATTCCAACTTTCTGATTCGTCATTGAATTGGTTCTTCTTATTTTTCTCTATTACTGCTACCGAACTTACAAAGCAAAGTTTTTTGATGGAATTTGAAATGCAAAGATTAACTATGTTAACGGAACCATCAATATTCACTGTTCTCATTTTATGATAATCAGAAGGGAGTAATGAGACCAATGCAGCACAGTGGTATACGTAGGTAACATCTTGGAATGCATGCTCTAAAGATGGAATATCGCATAAATCTGCTTCTATCCATATTATTTTATTATAAATATTTTCAAAATTATCACTATAATAGCCAAACACTTTTTTAACTGCATTTAAGTCACTTGTTTTTTTATGGATTGCTTTAACCGTATCATATTTCAACAATAAATGATACAATAGATGTGATCCAACCATTCCGGTTCCTCCTGTTACTAAAATCATACGACGAAAATATAAAATAAAAAATTAATTTTTGTGACTTAACTTTGTAAAGGAATTGAATTCTGTAAAAAGTTTCTTTGTTATATTTGCCAAAAAATTTAATCCATGAAGATAAATTTTGTAAAAGAATTAGAATGGAGAGGTCTTATTCACAATATAATGCCCGGAACAGAAGAGCAACTATTGAAGGAGCGAACTACGGCTTATATTGGTTTTGATCCAACTGCAGATTCATTGCACATTGGTAGCTTGGTCCAAATCATCTTATTGATGCATTTCCAAAAGGCAGGACATAAACCCATTGCCTTAGTTGGTGGTGCCACAGGTATGATTGGTGACCCTTCCGGGAAGTCATCAGAAAGAAACTTGTTGGATGAAGAGACTTTGAATATAAATATTGCAGGAGTTAGAAGGACTTTAGAAAGATTTATCGACTTTAACAAATCATCAGAGAACGCAGCTGAAATTGTTAATAATTACGATTGGATGAAAAATCTTTCCTTTTTGGATTTTGCCCGTGATATTGGAAAACATATTACGGTAAATTATATGATGGCGAAAGATTCTGTTAAAAACAGGATAAATTCAGAATCGAAAGAAGGGATGAGCTTTACCGAATTTACTTATCAATTGGTGCAAGGCTTTGATTTTTTACATTTATACACCCATAAAAATTGCAAATTGCAAATAGGAGGAAGCGATCAGTGGGGGAATATTACTACCGGAACAGAGTTAATTAGAAGAAAGGTTCAAGGAAAAGCATTTGCCTTGACAAGCCCATTGGTAACTAAAGCAGATGGAACTAAGTTTGGTAAAACTGAAGGAGGAAATATTTGGTTGGATGAAAATAGAACGTCTCCTTACAAATTCTATCAATATTGGTTAAATGCTTCTGATATTGACGCCGAAAATTATATCAAAATATTTACTTTTTTAGACCAACAAACCATTGAGAAACTGATCGTTGATCATAAAGAAACGCCACATCTTAGGATTCTTCAAAAAAAGGTAGCAGAGGAAGTGACCATAATGACCCATGGATTATCCGCTTACGAAAACGCTTTAAAAGCATCGTCAATTTTATTTGGAAAATCAACAGCAAAAGATTTGAAAGATTTGGATGAAAAAACTTTTTTAGATGTTTTTGAAGGGGTTCCCCAAGCATATATTTCAGAAGATGATATTGCCAATGGCCTCGATATAATTGAAGCGCTAAACGAAAAATCAGGTTTTGTAAAATCGAATGGAGAGGCGAGAAGAGCATTGAAAGAAAACTCTATTTCGGTAATAAAGAAAAAATAAAGGAAGGTTTTATTATAGAGAATAAGGACCTGATAGCAGATAAATTTATTCTTTTGCAAAGGGGAAAGCGTAATTATTTTTTGCTTAAAATAGAATAGTGTTCTACTCAATTTTATAGGTCTCAAAAGTTATTACCCCTCTACTACAAAATAATCAATTACGAGGCGGGTAAGGTGTACACTTTGCTAATCTAAAGGCCTAAGGCGGATTCTAAAAATTTCAGACACGAATTGCACTAATTTACACAAATTCGTTGCTGCGGTAATTTCACAAAGCAGACTTTCAGTCTGTTATACGAACTTACGAACCATAGGAATGGTTTAGTTTTTATATCCTATTTTAATTCGAGGTTTTTTTACTTTCTTTCTTAGTACAAATACAAACTTGCCGATGGCATCGTGTGGCAGGGGCGAAAACTTGTTCAAAATTCGTAAGCCAATAGTCATAGATTCCCTTTTGCAAGGGAATGACACAGGTTTGGGACCAGAAACACTCTCGTTTGTGTCATTCCCGTGAAAAAGGGAATCCATAGTTCATCAATGATCGAGGATTCTCACCGTATAGTTATGGGACATATAGGAACGACATATAAATTGTTCATTTATATTCCCTAAATAGAAAATTCATAAACCAATGGCGTTGGATTCCATTTTTTTCCATTTTCATGGGAATGACATACGTAACGGAAGCTGGTATTGTTATTTTTCTAATCTTCTTATTTATAAATAGAACAGGAAGCATTTTGAATTTATATTACTCTGCTAATTGTTAATCCATCGCGAATGGGTAGTAAAACCGTTTCAATACGACGGTCATTTATAAGCAAATTATTGTATTCAATTAAGGTAATTGTATCTATGTCATTTGAATTTACAGGTTCTACAACCTTTCCACTCCATAAAACATTATCAGACAGGATTACGCCTCCACTGTTCATTTTGCCTATTATAACATTGAAATAGTTTATATAATTGGATTTGTCGGCATCTATAAAGACCAGGTCAAAATTCTCTTTAATTTCAGGAATTATTTCAATAGCATTCCCTAAATGTCGTAGAATATTATTCTTGAAATCCGATTTATCAAAATACTTCTTTTGAATGCTAACTAATTCTTCGTTGTGATCTATTGTATGTAAAACTCCGTTCTTTCTCATCCCTTCCGCTAAGCATAAGGCAGAATAACCGGTATAAGTACCAATTTCTAAAATAGTTTTAGGTCGGATCAATTTTGAGATCATAGATAGTACCCTGCCCTGAAAATGGCCACTTAGCATGCGAGGGACCATTATTTTCTGCCAAGTTTCTTTATTGAGTTGTTGTAGTAATTGGGGTTCTTCTTGTGTGTGTTTATTAACGTAGTCTTCTAATTTTTCAGATAAAAATTCCATTGAATTAATATTTTATAGGGCCATAAAAACATAAGGACAGACTTTCATTACTTGTTTAATTTTCCACTTAAATTTTCTTCCAATTCAACTTTGTCTTCATCGGTTAGGTGGCCGGTATTGCTACAAGATTTCGCATGTTTTCCCATTAATTTCGTTAGAATATTGTTTTGGGAGGAATAATTTTTACAATGAACGCATCCCATAGAGTGGAGGCCTAGTCTAATTTTATCCCATATTGAGGCTTCACCATATTGGTCTTTATTACAAATTGCGGTTGCTTCTTCACAGCTTATTAATAATTTTTTGCTCATACTACTTTATTTATTAAACCAATTATCTTCCAAACATCGACGAAGTTGTTGCCGTGCCCTATGTATTATTACCCACGAATTTGACGCAGTGATGTCCAGTTCATTACATATTTCCTCCGTTTCATAATTTTGAACAGTTTTTAATAAAAATACAATCCTATATTTCTCCGCAAGATTTTCTATACAATCGTCCAAAGTTATTTTTAATTCTTCATTTTCTATTTTTTTTTCGGCATCATTTCCCCATGTTCCGGGTACCCTTTCCTCTATCCAACTCCCTTTATTGTCTCCATCTGCATAAAAATTCACTCTTATTTCTTTCTTGCCTTTTTTCGAGTTGATTTTTCTATAATGGTCAATTATTTTTCTCTTCAAAATCGAAATCAACCAGGTACGTTCAGAGGCCTGACCTCTAAAATTACCCATTCCTTTTAGTCCGGAATAAAAAGTTTCTTGTACCAAGTCTTTAGCAAGATCATGGTCATCCAATCTAATAATTGAGTAGTTGAATAAATAATCTGCATAAAGTGAAATCCATTTATTCGGATCTAAAGTATGCTTCTTGGGATCTGACATTTAATTTGATTTTTTAGAGACGTAAATATATATAATGTTCTGCTATTAATTATTTTTTAGATTAACTTATTTGTAACTGTTCTAAATTAAATAAAATAGACAAAACAAATAAGTTCGTCGATTGAAAGTTCCAACGAATAATTTTATCTTTGTTAAAAACTTAAAAATAATGAGCGGATTTTTATCTTCATCTGTCGGCAGAAAGGTAGCCATGGCACTTTCAGCCTTTTTCTTAATGTTCTTTTTATTATTCCATATAACCATAAACTTCATATCTGTTTTTAGTCCGGATTTGTTCAATGAAGTCTCACATTTTTTAGGGTCGAATCCAATAATTCAGTTTGGAATGCAACCCGTACTTATATTTGGTGTTGTTTTTCACTTTGTTTTGGGTTTTGTTTTGGAAATAAAGAACACATTAGCCAGGGGAACTGCCTACGCCAAAAATAATGGTGCGGCCAATTCTACGTGGATGAGCAGAAACATGATTTATAGTGGCATCGCGATTTTAGCTTTTATTTTACTGCATTTTATTGATTTTTGGTTTCCCGAAATTAGCACCAAATTTATTCAGGGAAATTGGTCAGGTACCGCGGAAGGTGTTGAAGGATACAGATATTATGCAGAATTAACACATAAATTTGAGAATCCGATTAGAGTGGCGGCTTATGTCATTGCATTTGTGTTTTTAGCCTTACATCTGTTGCATGGCTTTACATCGGCCTTTCAATCGATGGGCGGTAGCGTAAGCAGAAAAAAAACATTACAGACTATTGGTAAAATATATGCCATTTTTATTCCACTAGGATTTATTTTTATAGCTCTTTACCATCATTTAAACCATTGATCAAATTATGACGACTTTAAATTCAAAAGTACCTAAAGGACCATTAAAGGATAAATGGACAACATATAAGGACAAGATCGATTTAGTTAACCCTGCCAATAAGCGAAATATTGATATTATCGTTGTAGGTACCGGATTAGCAGGTGGTTCGGCAGCTGCAACACTGGCTGAACTCGGATATAATGTTAAAGCTTTTTGTTATCAGGATTCACCACGAAGAGCGCATTCAATTGCGGCACAGGGAGGAATAAATGCTTCAAAAAATTATATGGGTGATGGCGATTCCGATTATCGCCTGTTTTATGATACAGTCAAAGGAGGAGATTATCGTTCTCGAGAAGCCAATGTTTATCGATTAGCAGAAGTTTCAGGAAGTATAATAGACCAATGTGTGGCACAAGGAGTTCCTTTTGCCCGGGATTATGGTGGATTACTTGATAACCGTTCATTTGGCGGTGTTTTGGTATCCCGTACTTTTTATGCCAAAGGCCAAACAGGACAACAATTATTGTTGGGAGCATATTCGGCAATGAACCGTCAAATTGCCAGAGGTAAGATTGATATGTACAATCGCCATGAAATGCTCGATGTAGTAATTGTAGATGGTAAGGCACGCGGAATTATTGTACGAGACCTGATTACAGGAGAAATTGAAAGACATTCTGCCCATGCCGTGGTAATTGCAACAGGAGGATATGGAAATGTATATTTTCTATCAACAAATGCAATGGGATCAAATGCTACTGCAGCATGGAAAATTCACAAGAAAGGTGCATTTTTTGCAAACCCTTGTTTTACACAAATACATCCAACCTGTATTCCACGGAGTGGAGATTATCAATCTAAACTGACTTTAATGTCAGAATCTCTACGTAATGATGGAAGAATTTGGGTTCCTAAAAATAAAGAAGACGTAATAGCTATTCGAGAAAGGAAATTAAAACCGGTTGACATTGCTGAAGAAAACAGAGATTATTTCTTAGAAAGAAGATATCCTGCCTTTGGAAATTTAGTCCCTCGTGATGTTGCGTCTCGGGCTGCTAAAGAAAGATGTGATGCGGGTTATGGAGTGAACAAAACAGGAGAGGCTGTTTATTTGGATTTTGCTGCAGCATTTCAACGATACGGGAAAGAACAGGCTAAAATTCATGGAATTTCTAATGCTACCGATGAAAAAATTATTGAATTAGGCATGGCTATAATAAAGGAAAAGTATGGTAATCTATTCCAAATGTACGAGAAAATTATAGACGAAAATCCATATAAAACACCAATGATGATCTATCCTGCAACGCATTATACCATGGGAGGTGTTTGGGTAGATTATAACTTAATGACAACAGTTCCAGGACTTTATTGTATTGGAGAGGCTAATTTTTCGGATCACGGAGCCAATAGACTTGGGGCTTCTGCACTAATGCAGGGTCTGGCAGATGGATATTTTGTTTTGCCTTATACCATAGGAGATTATTTATCGGATGATATCCGTACGGGAAAAATTTCTACTGATACGCCTGAATTTGACGCCGTGGAAAAAGAGGTTAAGGATAGAATTGATTTTTTTATGAATAATAAGGGCTCAAGATCAGTCGACTATTTCCATAAAAAACTAGGAAAAATTATGTGGGATAAGGTTGGTATGGGTCGAAATGAAAAGCAATTGAAGGAAGCAATGGTTGAAATTAAAGCAATCCGTGAAGAATTTTGGAAAGAAGTTAAAATCCCGGGAGATAAAAATGAAATGAATCTCGAATTAGAAAAGGCGGGTCGGGTAGCTGATTTTCTGGAATTAGGAGAACTTTTTGCCAAGGATGCATTGGATAGAAATGAATCTTGTGGAGGTCATTTTAGAGAAGAATCCGTTGAACTGGAGGGCGAACAAAAAGGAGAAGCCAAACGAAATGATAAGGATTATGCCTATGTTTCTGCATGGGAGTATAAAGGAGAACCCTCAGATGCAGTTTTGCATAAAGAGCAGTTGGAATTTAAAGATATTGAGTTGAAGCAACGATCTTATAAGTAAAAAGCGAAGAGTAAAAAGGGAATAGCCAAGGATGAGCGTTTTGAAATCATATAAAGAATTGATTGTATGGCAAAAATCTATGGTTTTAGTGAAGGAGCTTTCTAGGCTTACGGAATCTTTTCCCGAAAATGAAAAGTATGGTTTGACAAGCCAAATGAGAAGAGCATCAATATCAATTCCTTCAAATATTGCGGAAGGATGGGGAAGATTATCTAGAAAAAATTATGTTCAATTCTTAAGAATTTCAAGAGGTTCGTTATTTGAATTGGAGACACAAATATTAATAACAAAAGAATTAAATTATATAAATGATAGCGAAACTATTGAAAACTTAATTACTGAAATAAGCAAAATGTTGAATTCTTTAATTAAAAAAATAGAAGAGAAAATTTAATTTCTTTTCGCTTTTCGCTAATCACTTAAACCTTCTTAAAAATGAATTTAACACTAAAAATTTGGAGACAAAAAGGACCACAAGATAAAGGTCGAATGGTCGAATATAAAGTTACCGATATTGATGAGCACATGTCGTTCTTGGAAATGATGGATGTGTTAAATGAGCAATTGGTAAATAGCGGTGATGAGCCCGTGGCTTTTGATCACGATTGTCGGGAGGGAATATGTGGTATGTGTTCTTTATTTATCAATGGTGAGGCCCATGGGCCGGATAGAGCGATAACTACTTGCCAGTTGCATATGAGAACGTTCAAGGATGGTGACACCATTTATATTGAACCCTTTAGATCAAAAGCATTTCCAGTAATAAAAGATTTGGTAGTAGACAGAATGGCTTTTGAAAGAATTCAGCAAGCCGGAGGATTTATCTCAATAAATACTTCCGGAAACACACAAGATGCAAATGGAATTCCAATCTCAAAACATGCCGCCGATGAAGCGATGGACGCAGCGGCTTGTATTGGTTGTGGAGCCTGTGTTGCAACTTGTAAAAACTCATCCGCTATGCTATTTGTTGGTGCCAAGGTAGCTCAATTTGCTTTATTGCCACAGGGCAAGGTGGAGGCAGCTGATAGGGTAAATAATATGGTTGCTCAGATGGATTTGGAGGGATTTGGTAACTGTACCAATACAGGAGCCTGCGAAGTGGAATGTCCGAAAGAAATATCTTTAGATAATATTGCCAGAATGAACAGAGAATATTTAAAGGCTACTTTTTAAAATGTATTAGGGTTACCCATTTAGTTCTCAAATTGCTGTTTTTCAGAACTAACAAAAAACATTGTGTGTCCAACTAAAACAATACAGTTGAATTATCAAAATTAATACCTCCAAGGTTTTAGAAACTTTCAGGAGAAGTAAAAATTACACCTTCTTAGAAGGTGGCTTTGGCTACCCCCTATAAGGGGTATCAATATGGTTTTTTTGAATATCCAACATCGATCAACGATTTTAGATTTTCGAAGTCAAAATTTACTTCAGAAATCACAATTCGTTAATCCCTGCCCAAAAACGGCAGGCAGGCTTGTTCTTAAACCTGCCCGTCCGGCAGGCGGGTTTTTCGA
>PVMS01012963.1_pt1 | contig 11821 bp, 8 predicted proteins | sample 1853461 | NCBI WGS metagenome assembly PVMS01 (sample SAMN08582032, study PRJNA380276) | Marine sediment metagenome, whole genome shotgun sequencing project. | isolation source: ocean sediment barecode stripped | collected 2017
AGAGAAATAAGTAAAATACCCACTGGACTTACATAATGCTTCCAGGAATGTTCATCCTCATCGGCCATTAATAAAATCATCATCAGAATCGGGGCAGTGAATGTTACTTCCTTGGACAGCATGGACGCCAGTCCAAAAAAACCGAGGAAGCTAATACCCAGCCACATTTTTTGATTTTTATTTCGAATACAACATCTTTAGTTACCAAACCTCACAAAACCTCCTGCATTTAGAAATCTGCTTCCATTTTGTTCAATTCGATTTTTAAACATTTTCTCGCTTACTATAATTGCGGAGAGACAGGGATTCGAACCCTGGCGACAGTTACCCGTCGACAGATTAGCAATCTGCTCCATTACCACTCTGGCACCTCTCCTGAAAATTATCTTTAAGAACTTATTTTTGCGAGTGCAAATGTAGCATTTGAATTGCATTTACACAACATTTTTTTAATTTATTATATAAAGATTGAACTAATTTATTCAGGATATTCAATTCGTAAATGATAAATATTTTTTAACTTCTTCTTCAATACCTTTTTAATAGTTTGTAATTCTTTAAACGTAATATCCGCATTCATAAATTGTCCATCTTCCATTTGCTTATTTACAATTTTTTCAACCAAATTATCAAATGCTATTGCTGTTGGATTTTTAACGCTTTTTGATGCAGCTTCAACAGCATCACACATCATCAAAATGGCTGTTTCCTTAGAAAATGGTATTGGCCCAGGATATTGAAAATGTTTCGTATCAACCTCACCTCCAATAAACTGTTCTTCTCTTTTATAAAAATAATAAACCAATGAAGTCCCATGATGAGTTCTAATAAAATCTATTATCCTATCCGGTAAATGATGCTTTTTAGCAAGTTCTACACCTTTAATTATATGATTAATAATAATTTGAGCACTATCTTTTGGTGTTAATTCATTATGTGGATTCACATTGGTCGATTGATTCTCCGTAAAATACATAGGGTTATCCATTTTACCAATATCATGATACAAAGCACCCGTACGAACGAGCATTGAATTTGCATGAATTTCATTAGCAGAAGCCTCTGCTAAGTTTGCTACTTGTAATGAATGTTGAAAAGTTCCCGGAGCCTTTTCAGCCAATTCACGCAACAATTTAGAATTAGTATTAGACAATTCTTTTAATGATTCATCAGATACCAATCCAAAAAGTTTTTCAAAAACATAAATTAATGGCAAAACAAATAAAGTTGCTGCTCCATTTAATGCAAAATAAATGAATTTTTCCCAATTCAAATTTTGAGCATTCCCTTCTTGAATTATTGAAAAAGCAAAATAGGCTATAAAATAAACAAAAGTTATTTGAAGAACCGAAATAAATAAATTTGCTCTTTTATATAACTCTGAAATCGTCAAAATAGTCACAATACCCGCAATTATTTGTAAAAATATAAACTCAAAACTATTTGGAACTATAAATCCTAATAACAGTACAGTCAATACATGAGAGAACAAACCTAACCTTGCATCAAAAAAGGCTTTTAAAACTAAAGGCAAAATAACAATTGGTGCAACATAAACATACTTGGCATCATACTTTACAATTACAGTTATTAATAATACAATTAGTATAATGTTAAAAAAAATGAACGTGACTTTATTATTGTTGTCAAATATTTCTATTCTGTATTTTTTTAAAAATAACATCAACATTAAAAATGCCAGTGCAACTAAAATTGTATACCCAAATACAATCCAATTATAATTAGATTTGCTCCAAACTTGTGATTCAAATTCGTTTTTTAAAGAATTCAAAATTGTTAATTTTGTACCCTCCACAATATCTCCTTTAAATATTATTCGTTCATTTTCTGATATTAACCCTTTTGTATATGAGACTTTATTTAAATTTTCCTGAAGCACCTTTTGAGTTAAGTCCTCATCATAGCGTACATTAGGTTTTAATTCAGAAAAAATAATATTGATTATTTGGTCTTCTTCATGTGTGAAAGGTTGAATTCCAAAATTAGCAGTGATAAAATCTAAAATTTGTGTCGATTTAAAAAGATTATGTGGCTGAATGTCCTCAATTTCATTTCCCCGTCTTAGTGTTATAATAGCATTTCCAAATTCCTGCTCACTTGAAACCTCTATATAACCATATTCATATATCTTGTTTACTAGTTGTTTTGTTTTTTTTAAATAATCAAGGCGTTTGTCCTCAACTAGTTGAGCGGTTAATAAAGTTTCTTCTATTTTTTTTGAAATATTATTTTTTACCTGATTAACTATTTCTTCATTATATTCAAAAAATCGTTTAGAAGATCCCTTAATTTGAAGTATTTCTTTTTCAATTTCTTGTGATGATTTTTGAATAGCAAAATCGAAAGGGGCATAATAATTTTCATATTCCCAAGGTTTTCCTTTCTGAAATTCATATTTAAATTGCCCTCCCTTTGGAAATAAGTAAACAACTAATATTGTTGCAGCTATATATAAAAACAGTTTATATATTAAAGAATGATTTACAAGTAATTTGTTTATCAGTTTTTTCACGAAGTGTATGTTTGCGTTCCAAAAATAACAATTATTATCTTATGGAATTTGCATTCTTCTTTATTTTTTTAAGATATCTTCCAATCTTTGAGGCATATTGATTTTAATCCAGTCTGAGTAATTTGTAAATCGTATTTTACTATGAATTTCACCTGTTTTATCTAATATTCCTTGAATTATTGATTCGGATTGAATATCAAGTCCCGATAATTCCTTTACAATACCGTTTATTTGTTTATTTACATTTCCTTTAATTGTATCATTAAGATTTGTCAACCAGATTTCAAAAGCGTCTTTAGTCAAATGTTTATCAATTATCTTTTTGGTCATTTGCTTACCATGCTGTTTGGATTCTTGAATATTCCCTCTACCTGTTACCGCATTACCAATAGCAAAGACATTTTCGAAACCAAAAACATGATAGTCTCCATTTCCTTTCATTTTAAGTGAAGAATATTCATATTTCAAACCATTTATTTTTTCAGGTAAACTTCCAATGGATGATATCAACATTGTCGTTTTAATTTCAAAATAATCATTCTTTACAGGAGTAATTTTCCCGTTTTCAACAATTACTATTTGAAAAGTAATTCCGGTTAATCTATTGTCTTCCTCAGTAAAATTTACAGGTACACTCAACGGAATAAACTCGAATAAATACTTGTCTCTATATTTATTTAATAATTTTTCTGATACTGCTTTTGCTTTTTCAATACTCTCGGCTGAATCATCTTTTGGAGACTTTAATGGCATATCCCTAGCTGTTCGCCTATAAACTAATTTAGCTTTTCCTACATTCAATTCATCCAAAGAAATATTATTATTTTCTAATATAGCTTCAATTCCATATTTCTCCAAAGTAAATAAATCAACATCAATCCCTTTTTTTAAATACAACTGCTTTTTCACAAGTTCTATCATAACAATTTTTGCAACATCCAATGATGCCAACCCTCCTCCTAATATAAGTGCGTTATTTTCAATAAAGTAACTTTTACCATTGAAATCCTTTTCGTGTTTATGGTTAAACCAATTGACGAAAGAATTTTGATATATTAATTCTTTGTGTATAAATTTATCTATGTATGGAATTGGCATTTTTCTATCTTCCCATGCTCCATTAGCAATAATAATTGCAGAGAAACCCCAATTGTGAACCAAATCTAAAAAATCAATATCTCTTCCAATTTTAATATTCGGAACAAATCTTATATTCGGGTGATCAAGTTTTTTATTGATTTCATTTATTTGTCTATCACGTAATTTAATATGCCAGTTTGGTAGTCCATCTTCAATTTTACCATAAGGTAACCTATTCATCTCAAAAACAACCACTCCAAATCCATTTAAGGCCAATAAACTTGCCGCCTCTGAACCAGATATTGAACCTCCTATTATTGCCACATAATGCTTTTGATAAGCTTCATTTATTTTCATAAGTAATATATTTGATAAAACTCTGCAAAGTATAAAATGTCTGTTTTCTTTATGTAATAAATATCACACAAGATAAACTATATTTCAAAACCTAGAAGATTGATCAAAATTAACTAAATTCGCATTTGAAAATAGAATTCAAATGAAAGAAGTTGTGATAGTATCAATTGCAAGAACTCCAATAGGTAGTTTTTTAGGTAGTTTATCGACTATTTCTGCACCAAAATTAGGAGCGGTGGCCATCAAAGGAGTTTTGAATAAAATTAAATTAAATCCAAATTTAGTTGATGAGGTATTTATGGGGAATGTGATTTCGGCTGGTTTAGGTCAAGCCCCTGCCAGACAAGCAGCAATTTTTGCTGGAATTCCTAATACTGTTCCCTGCACTACAATTAATAAAGTTTGCGCTTCCGGAATGAAAGCAATTATGATTGCGGCACAGGCTATTAAAACTGGTGATGCCGAAATTGTAATAGCGGGTGGAATGGAAAATATGAGCAGTATTCCTCATTATATTGCTGGAAGAAAATCAACTAAATTCGGAAACATAACTGTTAATGATGGACTTTTGGTTGATGGGCTTACTGATGTTTACGACCAACAACACATGGGAACATGTGGTGATTTATGTGCAAATGAATATAATTTTACAAGGGAAGATCAGGATAAATTTGCAATTGAATCTTACAATAGATCGGCAAAAGCATGGGCAAATGGAAATTTTGAAAATGAAGTAGTTCCAGTTGAAATTCCTCAAAGAAGAGGAGAATCCATTATTTTTTCTGAAGATGAGGAATACAGAAATGTAAAATTAGATAAAATTCCAAAATTACTACCCGTATTTAGCAAAGAAGGAACGGTAACTGCAGCAAATGCTTCAACTTTGAACGATGGAGCTGCTGCGTTAGTTTTAATGAGCGGAGAGAAAGCCAAAGAATTAAAATTAAAACCAATAGCTAAAATAATAGGATATGCAGATGCTGCCCACGATCCTAAATGGTTTACAACTGCACCTGCAAAAGCTTTACCCAAGGCTATAGCTAAGGCAGGAATTACGCAAAAAGAAGTGGATTATTTTGAATTGAACGAAGCCTTTTCAGTAGTTGGGTTAGCAAATATCAAACTTTTAGGGCTTCAATCGGATAAAGTTAACGTAAATGGAGGTGCAGTTTCTTTAGGGCATCCACTTGGAATGTCAGGAGCAAGAATTGTTATCGCTCTTACTTCAATTTTGGAACAGAAGAATGCAAAGATTGGTGCAGCCGGAATTTGTAACGGTGGTGGAGGTGCAAGTGCCATTGTAATTGAAAGAATGTAATTTATTTATATGCATTACGGAATTTGTAATTTAAGTATTGTTCCTTTAAGAATTGAACCATGTGATAAAAGTGAACAGATTTCACAATTATTGTTTGGTGAACATTTTAAAATCTTGGAAATTAGAAGAAAATGGAGTAAAATTCGTGTGTCTTTTGATAATTACGAAGGCTGGATTGACAACAATCAATTTGAAGAAATTGAAGAAGAAACATATACTAATTTAGAGAATTCAAACATATCTTTAGCAAGTGAATTGATTGAATTTGTAACGGATGAAAATCAAAAATTTTTAACTGTTACAATTGGCTCAAATTTACCCTTTTACAATAAGCAAAACCTACTAATAAACAATACAAGCTATCATTACGAAGGTATGGTATTTAATCAGCAATTGCCAAAAGATTCCATTGTAGAAATTGCATATAAATTTTTAAACACGCCCTATTTATGGGGAGGAAAAACACCTTTTGGAATTGATTGCTCGGGTTTTGCTCAATTGGTTTACAAACTTTGCGGATATAAATTACTACGTGAGGCAAGCCAACAAGCTACTCAAGGAGAAGTTTTAAGTTTTATAGAAGAAAGTGAGGCAGGGGATTTAGCCTTTTTTGACAATCATGAGGGAGTGATCACTCATGTTGGTATTATTATGAATGACAATTATATTATTCATGCGTATGGAAAGGTAAGAATTGATAGAATTGACCACAGTGGAATTTTTAATATAGATTCAAAAAAAACACACTCATAAATTAAGAGTTATTAAAAAGATAATCTAATTAAAAAAGCTCATGATCATGAGCTTTTTTAAAGTTTAAATTATTAACAAATCTGTAATAGCTATTCTTTCATACCATCATAAACAGCTCTAAGCTCTTTGTATTTATCAGTCATCTCAAGGTTTTCATATAAACCCATCAATGTTTGAACAATGGAAATACTTGAATTGTTATATTTATAAGCACTCTCATAATAAGGAATTGCTTGCTTGTATATTTCAAATTGCTGTGCTTGCAATTTATCATATTTATCAAAGTCTGATAAATTATTATTCATTTCTTCGATAATGGCATTGGCCTTTTCAATTATCGCCGCGCCAATATTATTATAAGCATCTCCATAATCTGGTTTCAGCTCAATAGCTTTTTCAAAGTTCTTAATCGCTTCTTCATTATTTTTTTGTTCCATGTTCATAACACCTACATTATAGTATAACGATGGTTCTGAAGGATTTAAATTAATAGCTTCTTCTAATTTTTCTTTAAATTTTATATTATTTCCAGCGTTATAATATATATTAGCCTCATCAATTAATAAAGAATAACTATCAGGGAACTCTCCTCTTCCTTCAGTAATTATTTCTAAAGCTTTGTCAGAATCTTCAAGTGACACATAACTTTGAGCCAAATTTTTGAAAATAATTTCACGTCTTGAATCTTTGGTCTCCTCTCTTGGATTTTCAGCAATACCTAACTTTACTTGTAAGTCCCTACTTTTTTTATCGTTATAAGTAACTTCCTTCCCGTCTGTTTTATTTGTAGCAATATAAGAAGTGGTAATTCCAGTATAATTTATCCCTAATAATTGTTCATATAATTTTTTAGAAGTTTCGTAATCTTTTCCAAAATTGTAAAGCAATGCTGCATTATCTAAAAAAGCAGTATCAGACGGACTCAGTACGTACACCGTGTGAAATCCTTTAGCCGCCTTAATATAGTCTTCAGATAGTTTCGATTGATCTGCTACGTCATAATTTTTCGAAGCTCTATCGGATACATTTGCAACCAATTTATTAAGTAAATCACCTACTTCATTCGTGTATTTAAAACTTTTCGTTCCTTTTTCAAATTCAATTAATTGATTAAAAGCTGCTCCAACTTTTGCGATATTAGCTTCATTTGATCCATTCTGATACAGCGCTTTTCCTTTTAAATAGTAAAATTTTGCTTTTAACTTTTGATCAGCATTTGAAATTAATCCCTCGGCCTGATTAATGGCCTGAAGAGCTGTTACAAAATCATTTGATTTAATGGCTTTTTCGGCTGTTTTAAGTTCACTTTTTTGTCCGAATACTGTCAAACTTACAAATATTGCCGACAGAATTAATAGTTGTTTCTTCATTTTAATTGATTTTATTCTTGATTTGTATTTTCTTCATTATTCTTTTCAATTTCCGTGCCATTACCGTTTTCATCCAGCACTTCTTCATCTTCTTCATGCATGACTTTAGCAACAGCTGCGATCGAATCATTCTCTTTGATATTAATTAATTTAACACCTTGGGTAGCACGTCCCATAACACGTAAATCAGCAACAGCCATTCTAATTGTGATCCCTGATTTATTAATAATCATCAGATCATCATCATCAGTAACATTTTTAATAGCTACTAAATTGCCTGTTTTTTCCGTAACATTAATTGTTTTAACACCTTTTCCACCTCGGTTTGTGATTCTATAATCTTCCAAACTAGATCTTTTACCAAATCCATTTTCTGAAACTACCAGCACATTGCTTTCAATATCATTGACTGCAATCATTCCAATAACTTCATCTTTCTCATCGGCTAATCTAATTCCTCTGACACCAGAAGCATTTCTCCCCATAGGTCTTGTTTTACTTTCTTCAAATCGGATAGCTTTACCTGATTTTACAGCTATCATAACCTGACTATCACCAGTCGTAAGCTTAGCTTCAAAAAGCTCGTCACCTTCCCTAATAGTTATTGCATTAATTCCATTAGTTCTTGGACGAGAATATTGTTCTAAAGAAGTTTTCTTTACTTGTCCCTTTTTTGTTGCCATTATTATGTAATGACTATTGACATATTCTTCGTTCTTTAAATCCTCGGTTACAAGAAATGCTTTTACTTTATCGTCCTGCTCAATATTTATCAAATTCTGAATAGCCCTTCCTTTTGAATTTTTACCGCCTTCAGGAATTTCATAAACACGCATCCAAAATACTTTCCCTTTTTGAGTAAAGAACAACATATATTGGTGGTTGGTTCCAACAAATAAATGCTCTAAGAAATCTTCATTTCTCGTAGCAACACCTTTATGTCCGCGTCCACCTCTATTTTGAACTTTGTACTCATCTAAATTTGTACGTTTTACATATCCCGCGTGTGATATTGTCACAACAACTTTAGAATTTGGAATCATGTCTTCAATAGATAAATCTCCTCCGGCATATTCGATATAAGATCTACGATCATCACCATATTTATCTCTGATCGCAATAAGTTCTTCGTTAATAATTTGGTAACGTCTCTCCTGGTTTGATAAGATATCTTTTAAATCGGCAATTAACACTATAATTGACTCATATTCCGTACGAAGTTTATCCTGCTCCAAACCTGTTAATTGGCGTAATCGCATTTCAACTATAGCTTTTGCCTGGATTTCAGTCAATTCAAATCTCTTAATTAAGTTTTCTTTGGCTTGATCTGCATTCGAGGAAGCTCTAATTATTTTAATTACCTCATCAATATTGTCACTTGCAATAATTAATCCATCTAAAATATGGGCCCTTGCTTCTGCCTTTTTCAACTCATATTCGGTACGTCTAACAACAACCTCATGCCTATGTTCAACAAAATAATGAATGAGTTGTTTCAAATTCAATTGTTGTGGCCTCCCTTTTACCAATGCGATATTATTTACACTGAATGAGGTTTGCAAGCCTGTATATTTATACAATTTATTTAGAACAATGTTCGGTATAGCGTCTCTTTTCAAAATATAAACTACACGCATTCCGTTTCTATCAGACTCATCGCGTATATCTGCGATTCCTTCTAATTTTTTATCATTGACCAACTCAGCTGTTTTCTTTATCATTTCGGCTTTATTCACCTGATAAGGAATTTCTGTAACAATGATACACTCACGGCCTTTAACTTCTTCAATAGTCGCTTTTGCACGCATTACAATTCTGCCTCTACCGGTTTCAAAAGCATCTTTAACACCTTCGTAGCCATAAATGATCCCTCCAGTAGGAAAATCAGGGGCTTTTATATATTGCATCAACTCAGAAATCTCTATATCCCTGTTTTCAATATAGGCCAAAGTACCATTGATAACTTCTGTTAAATTATGAGGTGCCATATTGGTCGCCATACCTACTGCTATTCCGGATGCCCCATTCACTAATAAATTTGGAATTCTTGTAGGTAAAACAGTTGGTTCGTTTAAAGTATCATCAAAGTTCAATTTATGATCTACCGTATCCTTTTCAATATCAGATAGCATCTCTTCAGATATTTTCTGCATTCGAACTTCGGTATAACGCATAGCTGCAGGACTATCACCATCAACAGATCCAAAGTTACCCTGACCATCAACCATCATATATCGCACACTCCAATTTTGAGCCATACGTACCATAGAGTCATATACAGATGTATCCCCGTGAGGATGATATTTACCCAATACTTCACCAACAACTCTGGCTGATTTTTTATAAGAACCTGTTGCTTTAATTCCTAATTCATGCATACCATATAATACCCTTCTATGCACTGGTTTTAATCCATCCCGAACATCCGGTAATGCTCTTGAAACAATAACTGACATTGAATAATCAATGTAAGCCGATTTCATTTCATCTTCTATATTAATTGGTATCAGTTTTTCTCCGTCCGCCATTTATTTTTTAGTTTATTATAGTATCAATTTTTAACAAAGCAATATACAATTTTTAGCTTTTTCACAACTTAATTATCTCTATGTTTTTCGATTTTTTATCAACAATAAAATGTCAAAAAAACTACTGTTATATCATTGATTATCATGATATTACACTTCTTGCAAATAGCCATTCTGATAAAATAAATAAAAGTGGTGCAATTTTTGAGCTAATAAAAGAAAAAAATCAGTTAATTTTACCATAAAACAGAACAGTATGGACGATAATTTTTCACCAAAAGTTAAAGATGTAATTGCATTTAGCAAGGAGGAAGCGCTGCGTTTAGGTCACGATTTTATTGGTACTGAACACCTCATGTTAGGCTTACTTAGAAAGGGAGAGGGAAAAGCAATTGAAATATTGAATACATTGGATATTAACCTTGATCATTTGCGAAAAAAAATTGAGGTGTTAAGTCCTGCCAATCCCACAAATATCACTAATGAGAAAAAGAGTTTGCATTTGACAAAACAGGCTGAAAAAGCACTAAAAACGACGTTTCTTGAAGCTAAATTATACCAAAGTGATTCTGTAAATACAGCGCATTTATTATTGTGTATTTTGCGCAATGAAAATGACCCGACAACAAAATTACTACATAATTTTGATGCGAGTTACGATGATGCTAAAACTGTATTTAGGCAATTATACTCAGGAAAAGAAATTGATTTACCAAAAGCTGAAAATACGTCAGATGATGATTTTGACACTCCAAAATCAAATCCTTTTGAACAGACGAAAGGTGGGAAAATTCCTCAAAAAAAATCTAAAACCCCGGTTTTGGATAATTTCGGAAGAGACCTGACGAGAATGGCCGAAGATGGAAAATTAGACCCTGTTGTTGGACGTAAAAAAGAAATTGAACGTGTTTCCCAAATTTTAAGTCGACGAAAAAAGAACAATCCAATGTTAATTGGCGAACCTGGCGTTGGAAAATCTGCAATTGCAGAAGGATTGGCATTAAGAATTATTGAACGAAAGGTTTCTCGAATTCTCTTTAACAAACGTATTGTTTCACTGGATTTAGCAAGTTTAGTTGCAGGGACAAAATACCGTGGACAATTTGAAGAACGCATGAAAGCGTTGATGAATGAATTGGAAAAAAAACGAAGATATCATCTTATTTATTGATGAAATTCATACCATTGTAGGTGCCGGTGGTGCTACAGGTTCATTAGATGCTTCCAATATGTTGAAACCTGCTTTGGCAAGAGGTGAAATACAATGTATAGGAGCAACAACTCTGGATGAATTCCGTACAAATATTGAAAAAGACGGAGCTTTGGAACGCAGGTTCCAAAAAGTGCTTATTGAGGCCACATCCGTAGAGGAAACTATACAAATTTTACAAAATATAAAAGATAAATATGAAGATCATCATAATGTTACTTATACGGATGCAGCTATTGTAGCTTGTGTAAAATTAACCAATAGGTATATGACAGATCGTTTTCTACCGGATAAAGCTATTGACGCTCTTGACGAATCTGGTTCTCGTATTCATATCACAAATATAGTTGTCCCAAAAGAAGTACTGCTTTTGGAAACTCAGTTAGAAAAAATCAAAGAAGACAAGACTGCAGCTGTTAATGGACAAAAGTATGAAGAAGCTGCTCGATTACGTGATGATGAAAAACGCGTAGAGGGATTACTTCAGTCCGAACAAAAAAAATGGGAAGACGCCTCAAAATTAAATCGGGAAATTGTTTCTGAAGATAATGTTGCTGAAGTTGTTTCTATGATGACAGGAATTCCTGTAAATAGGGTTGCTGAAGCAGAAACCAAACGATTGAATGATTTACCAATTCTTATTAAAGGAAAAGTTATTGGTCAAGATGAAGC
>PVMS01134243.1_pt1 | contig 11821 bp, 10 predicted proteins | sample 1853461 | NCBI WGS metagenome assembly PVMS01 (sample SAMN08582032, study PRJNA380276) | Marine sediment metagenome, whole genome shotgun sequencing project. | isolation source: ocean sediment barecode stripped | collected 2017
AGTTGTCAGGCGGCGAACGGCAACGGGCAGCAGTGGCGCGGGCATTGGTTGGTAACCCGGGCTGTATATTGGGTGATGAACCCACCGGTAACCTGGATGAACGTATCGCCAACCAGGTGTTTGACCAGTTGCTCGAACTCAATACCGAGCTCAATACCAGCCTGATACTGGTTACGCATGATATGAAGCTGGCCGCCAGGATGAATCAGCGTTTTGAATTACATATGGGGAGTCTGAAACCTTTTTAGAGTCCTGAACATATAGGGGGGATCATTGAAATTCTGGGCTCTGCTCATTGTGGGGGCGGTTTCGCCGTTCCTGTTCGTATCTACGCTGCCTTCAACTGTCGCGTTTGTGTTTCTATTATTGATCGCAGTGGGGGCTTTAAAGCCTGGTACCAAGCCTGCATTGAGGATGCTCTGGCTGGCTCCAGCATTTTTTCTGGCCACAACATTGTTAATCAATGAGCGGATCGCGCAACGATTACCACTTTCAGAAAACAAGTCCATCCATACCATCAGCGGTATTATTGGCAGCCTGCCGGAGACCAGGGGCGACGTCACGCGCTTCCTGTTTCTGCCCGATGTTGTTTCAGAGCCTATCCCATCAAAAATACGTGTGTACTGGTACAAGGAAAGGGGCAGGGCAAAGGGCGAAGAGTCAAATGTTCCGGAACTCCATGCCGGTGAACGATGGCGATTGCTGTTGGAGTTGCGCTCCCCGCGGGGCCGGATCAACTTCCACGGTGTAGATACGGAACGCTGGTACTTTGCCCAGGGCATCGGTGCGCGGGCTAATGTGCGCTCCGGGGAAAATATCCGTCTTGCCGGTCCGGTTTGGTACAACCTGCAGCACTTGCGGGAATCGGTACTTGATAAACTCACCGAAGAAGCCAGCGGAATTCCCGCATTTCAAGTGATAGTTGCACTGGCGATAGCAGATCGCAGGGGATTGTTGCCCCATGACAAAGGGGTTTTGTCAGCCACGGGTACGGGCCATTTACTGGCTATCTCCGGACTGCACATCGGCCTGGCGGCGGCTTTGGGTTTTTACCTGGGCAGACTGGGTGTGCTGTTTTTGACCTTTGGCTTCAAACAGCGTTTCGCCGTCGTCCTGCCATGGTTGACAGCCTGGTTGGCCGCTTTGGCCTATTCCGGCCTGGCCAGCTTTGGGGTTTCAACCCAGCGGGCGTTAATTATGCTGACAGTTGCCACCGTGGTTCTGCTAAGCAGGCGCAACGTTCACCCTGTTCTAGCCTGGATGATCGCAATGACGCTAGTACTGGTGGCTGATCCTTTTGCACCATTGCGTGCGGGTTTCTGGTTCTCGTTTGTCGCTGTGGCCGTATTGATGATGATATTCGTGCCACGGCAGGGACAAATGCCGGTCTGGCGTAAAATGTTATATGCCCAGCTTGCTATCTCATTGGTGATGGCGCCGTTGGGTATGTACTGGTTTCAACAGGCCAGTTTGCCGGGCTTGCTGGCTAACCTGGTCGCCATCCCGGTCGTTAGCATGGTGATAGTGCCACTGATATTGGCTGCCTTAGTGGTGTTGTGGTTGCCGGGCCCATTGGCAGGGTGGTTGCTCACAATGGCTGGTTACACTGCACACTGGTTATTCCTGATGCTGGAGTCCTTATCGGGTATCCAACCTGTGGTCTTTGCATCAACGCGCATTCCTGGTCTCGTGGCTACGTTGCTCGCGATGCTGGGCGCAACAATTGTATTGTTACCGCGGGGAGTTCGGGGCCGATATGCAGGTTTGTTAATGATGCTTCCCATGATGCTTCCCTCCGCTAACCCCCTGGGCAGAGCAGAGACGCAAATCGATTTTCTGGACATAGGGCAGGGGCTTGCGGTTTTGCTCACGGCACGAGATTACCTGATGGTCTACGATACCGGCCCAGGCAATGGCCTTGCCGGGGATGCCGGGTGGGACATGGTTGCCGGAACAATACAGCCGGCAATTAAGGCTACGGGCCGAACACCTGACCTGATCGTTGCCAGTAATGCAGACCTTGATCATGCCGGTGGTTTGAAACGTTTACAGCTTGCGTACCCGAATTCTCAGTACCTGGCCAGCCTGCCCAGTACCCGTACCGGAATCAGACCCTGTCAAACACCTGATGAGTGGGCAACTGAAAATCTGACATTCAGGGTTTTACACCCCTCACCGGGACTGCCTTATCTTGGCAATGACAGTTCCTGTGTTATCAGTGTGAATGGTCCGGGGTTGAGCCTGTTGTTAAGCGGTGATATCGGCCGGAATGTAGAACAACGACTGGTTTATAACGGGCTTGAGTCGCATACGATCCTGACTGCTCCCCACCATGGCAGTTCAACATCCTCCTCTCAAGTTTTGATTGACACTCTCAGGCCATCGCTGGTGCTGATCTCTGCGGGCAGCGATAACCGTTTCGGTTTCCCACGTGCGGATGTACTCAGGAGATATTCAAAAGCACATATCCCAACACTGAATACTGCGCAGTGCGGAGGTCTCAGGATTACGACGGATGCGAATGGTGGTTTCAGGGTGGAATCCGCCCGTGTAAGCCGCCAAGCCATTTGGCGATGGCCCGCAATTGAGGAGTGCCCGTAAAGGCCGGGGAAATTCGAGGGGATATAAAGCCGGGCTTAAGGTATTATTCTGCACAGCATTAATCAAAGGAGTGAAACTGCGTGCTGGAAATTATTCTTGCCGGTGGCTGGCTGATGGCACCCATCCTGATTTGCTCGACCCTGGCAGTAGCAATTACCATTGAACGTTTCTGGACGCTGCGCAGCAGCAAGGTGATCCCGGAAGGATTGGGCGCCACGGTTGAGGACTGGGCAACCAGACATGAACTCGATCAGCGCCACCTGGAACAGTTGCGTGCAGAGTCGCCGTTAGGCCGTATTTATGCGTCTGCCCTGGTCAACCGGAAACGCCCGAGAGAAATCATCAAGGAAGCGGTCGAAGATACCGGCCGACATGTTGTTCACGATCTGGAGAGATTTCTCAATACCCTTGGCACCATTGCGGGAATTTCACCATTATTAGGCTTATTGGGCACAGTGATCGGAATGATCGAGGTATTTTCCGCCATCATGATCAGCGGTGTCGGTGATGCCAATGTGCTGGCTGGTGGTATTTCACAGGCGCTGATTACCACCGCGGCCGGATTGACGGTTGCGATACCGAGCTATTTTTTCTACCGGTTTTTCCGCGGCATGGTAGCTGAGTACGTTATTTCGATGGAAGAAAGAGCGATCAACCTGATTGACTGCATTGAACGCGGCAACACCGTTTCGGTTGATTATTAACAGCCCATGCAACTCAGAGGATCCAAACTCGAAGACCCCGAAATCAGCCTGACAGGTTTGATTGATGTGGTGTTTCTATTATTGATATTTTTCATGGTGAGCACGACATTTGAACACCAGGCGGTATTAAAAGTTGATCTGCCGGAAGCGAAGAATGTCAGCACTCCGGAAGACCAACCCAACAGCTTTGAGCTGGTGATTGATCAAAACGGTCAATTTTACCTCAATGACCGGCAACTTCTCGACGGGAAACCCGCAACGCTTCGGGCCGCATTTATCGAAGCTGCGGGCGAGGATCGTAATATTCCCGTGATATTAAGGGCGGATGCCGAGACGCCTCACCACTTTGTCGTGACCGCAATGGACATAACTGCACAGCTCGGCTTTTCCCGGCTTTCAATTGCCACTGAAAGAATAACTGAATAGTAATGTCTGACCAGGCTGCTTATACCCCGGGTGTCGTTTATAAACGTCTCTGGGGTTACACGAGAAAATACTGGTGGATGTTTGCCGTCGGTATCCTCGGTGTCAGCCTGGATGCTGCCATGCAGGCGGTATTTATCCGTTTTGTTGAACCCCTGATTGACCGTGTGTTTGTAGCCAAGGACGCCGAATATGGCATGTGGCTGGCTGCAGGCCTACTGGGGGTCGTGCTGCTGCGTATCCTCGGTCATTTCTCCGGCGCATATGGTATGGAATGGACCGGCAGACGCGTTGTAGCAGACTTGCGCAGGGAATTATTTTCCAGTTACCTGCATCTGCCCGCAACTTTTTATGACCAGACCTCCCCCGGTCAACTGATTTCAAAACTGGCTTATAACAGCGAACAGGTTTCCCACGCGGCAACCAAGGCCGTGACTTCGGCGTTTCGCGACATCATGCTGCTGATCTACCTGGTTATCGTGATGCTCAGTATCAATGTTCGTCTGACCGCAGTTTTGTTATTACTGGTACCGGTGGTTGGGCTGGTAGTGACGGTAATCAGCCGAAAATTTCGCAAAATCAGTCGCAACATCCAGGAATCCATGGGTGATGTCGCCCATGTGACCGAAGAAGCTGTTGTAGGCCAGCGCGTGGTTAAGGTGTTTCTTGGGCAGGGGACCGAGAAAAGTCGTTTTGAGCGTGTTAACGAACGCACCCGCCGCCTGCATATGCGCATGGTCGCTACACATATGATCAGTTCCTCCATGGTACAACTGGCTGCGGGCATTGCGATGGTGACATTGATGTTGATAGCAACCCGCCCATCCATGCTGGACCAGATCACCGCGGGTACGTTTACCTCAATATTCTTTGCCATGGTTGCGACCATTCCGCCGCTAAAAAGGCTGACAACGGTGCAGGCGCAAATGCAAAAAGGCATTGCTGCAGCTGAAAGCATTTTTATTGTCATTGATGCAGAAAAGGAAACTGACAGTGGCAAGCACAGCGTTGAGCGTGTCAGCGGAGATATTGAATTTCAAAATGTCAGCTTCCGCTACGACAATAGCCATCGACCCGTGCTGGAAAACATCAGCTTGCGCTTTCCCCCGGGCAGTGTGACCGCACTGGTCGGACACAGCGGCAGCGGCAAAACAACGTTGGCGGGATTATTACCGCGTTTCTACACCCATAATGAAGGTCGTATCCTGCTCGATGGCCGGGATCTGGCAGATTACCAACTGGATAATCTACGTCAGCAAATTGCACTGGTCAGCCAGGATGTGGTGTTATTCAACGATACTATTGTTGGCAATATCGCCTATGGCGCGCTCGCAGGTGCCGACCGTGATGCTATTATTCGCGCTGCTACTGCGGCCCATGCGATGGAGTTTATCGAAAAGCTTCCAGAAGGCCTGGAGACGCGCCTGGGCGAAAACGGCACACTGTTATCCGGTGGTCAACGCCAGCGCCTGGCGATTGCCAGGGCTTTGTTGAAAGACGCCCCGGTTTTAATCCTTGACGAGGCAACCTCAGCACTTGATACAGAGTCTGAACGTGCCATTCAGGATGCACTCAAAGAAGTGATGAAGGATCGCACAACCGTGGTCATCGCCCACCGTCTGTCGACGATTGAGAACGCAGACCAGGTCATCGTATTGCGCGAGGGCAGGGTGATAGAGCAGGGTACCCACGATGAACTGCTGGCAATGGGCAAGGCTTATGCCCGTTTGTATCACACCCAGTTCGGGGACCAGGACTAGTCTGTTTCCTATGCGTGCTGGCATTGAAAACTGGCTACTGCGACACTGGTACGGCACACACCAGCCACCCTGGTATCTACGTATTCTGGAACCGGTTTATCGAACAGCCTGGCAACGCGCCCAAAACAAGAAACGTGAGGTATACCGGCCAAATTTACCGATTGTCATCGTTGGAAATATCACGGCAGGTGGTAGCGGCAAAACACCATTGGTGATCCGCCTGTGTCAACTCGCTCTTGATATAAACCTCAAACCTGGCATCGCCAGCACCGGTTATGGTCGGCAAAGCCGGGATACCCTGCTGGTCGGGGCTGACAGTGATACTCAAACTAACGGTGATGAGCCGGTCTTGCTGGCCTTACGGACCGGGGATCCGGTTGTGGTTGCAGCCCGAAGACGTGATGCCATAAAAAAGCTTACCGAAATGGGTCTGGACCTGGTTTTTTCAGATGATGGTCTGCAACAGGCTGATCTGGCCCGTGACATGGAGTTTTGCGTGGTTGATGGAGAGCGGGGCCTGGGAAATGGTCACCTGATCCCTGCAGGGCCGTTGCGTGAGACAGCCGAGCGGCTCAGGCAAGTCGATTTCGTCGTCACAAATGGCGAATGGGTTGGCAAGCCGGATGATGTGGATGTCAATGTGATGCACTTGAAAGCCAATGTGCTGCGTTCACTGGATGATACAAAAGAGTATTCGATAGATGAATTCCGGCAAAATTTTACCGGAACATCCATTCATGCCGTAGCCGGTATCGGTAACCCGCAGCGTTTTTTCAGGATGCTGGAAACGCTGGGTATCAAAGCGGAGCCACACGGGTTTTCCGATCATCATTTATTCACAGCGAAGGATTTCGCAACGATTGGGGCGGGTTCAGCCATTATCATGACAGAAAAAGATGCGGTTAAGTGTCGTTCCCTCGGGCTTGATAACGCTTGGTATATACCGGTTGAAACACATTTATCCGACGAGTTTGAAGGTATAGTTAAGCAACAGTTGGCGAAGTTGAAGAAGGACAATAAATGAATACGGCCAATCTCAGCGCCTACCACATAGTAATCCCCGCACGTTTTGCGTCAGAACGTTTGCCGGGCAAGGTTTTACTGGATCTGGCAGGGCAGTCTTTACTGCAACACGTATGGCAGCGGGCTACCCAGTCATCGGCACAATCGGTAGTTATCGCCACTGACGATGAACGTATCATTGCAGCGGCCAGGTCTTTTGACGCGCAGGCTGTAATGACAAGGTCCGACCATCAAAGTGGCAGCGACCGGATTGCCGAGTGTGCGGCACAGTTGGGTTGGCCTGACGATCACCTGATTGTCAATTTACAAGGTGACGAACCTTTGATGCCAGCGGCCTGTCTTGACCAGGTGGCGGCGCTGCTGGATGAGCGCGCTGATTGTGAGGTGGCAAGTCTGTACTGGCCAATAACGGAAGCTGCCGAGGTAGAAAACCCCAATGCTGTGAAAGTGGTCACGGATGCTGAAGACCGGGCTTTGTATTTCAGTCGTTCTCCCATTCCTTTTGCCCGCGCCCACACTAATATCAATGCTGCACTTGGCGCCGGTATCGTCTGGAAGCGGCACCTGGGTCTGTATGCATATCGTTTGGCTGCACTGCGCCGTTACACCGCGAGTGCGTCAACCCCTTTGGAAATGACGGAACACCTTGAGCAATTGCGAATAATGGAGCAGGGCGGTCGCATTGCCATGGCCAGGGCCTGCGAATTCATTCCGGCAGGCATCGATACGCAGAATGATCTGGAGCGAGTGCGCGACCTGATTGAAAGTAAATCATAATGTATGAGTTGTATATATATGTTTAATATATTGTTTGTTTGCATGGGTAACATCTGTCGCTCGCCTTCTGCAGAGGGTTTTTTCACACGTGTTTTGGAGCAATCGGCCTATGGAGGTCGAGTTTCAATTGATTCTGCAGGCACCCACAGTTATCACGTTGGCCATGCACCCGACTCACGGGCGGTCGACACGGCAACCAATTTTGGTGTTGAAATAGCTCATTTAAGGGCCCGCAAGGTGAGTGTTTCTGATTTCCATAAATTCGACCTGATTATTGCCATGGATCGCAGTAATTTCACAGATTTACAAGCTATCCAGCCAGCAGGTTCAACTGCGAGTTTGAAAATGATGATGAAATACCACCCTGAGGGCCGACCTGAGGACGTTCCCGACCCGTATTACGGTGGTATTGATGGTTTTACTTATATGTGTGAATTGCTTGAATCTGCAACGGCAGGCTTGTTAAAAGATGTTGAGGGGCGTTTGGGCGGGTAAGTGGGTAGCACGAGAGTAAAGGATACCGAAACGGAGTTTGACGGCAAAAAATTTGCCCGTCGTTTGTCCGCCCGTCCCGGTGTTTACCTGATGCGTGATACCGACGGCACCGCCTTGTATGTCGGTAAAGCCCTCAACCTGCGCAAACGGGTTTCCAGTTATTTCGATGCCAGGCCCAAGATCGAACGCATTATGCGTATGGTGGCGCGAATTCAGTCCATCGAAATCAGTCTGACCCGTACTGAAGCTGAAGCCCTGTTACTCGAGAACGAGTGGATCAAATCGCTTAAACCGCGTTATAACGTGCTTCTGCGTGATGATAAAAGCTACCCGTGGGTGATGCTGGGTACGGATCATGAGTTTCCCAGAATTGCCTTTCACCGGGGTGGGAAAGACAAGTGCAGAACCTATCTGGGCCCTTATCCCTCTGCCAGTTCGGTACGTGAAAGTATCAACCTGATCCAGAAGCTATTTCTGTTACGTAACTGTGAAGACAGCTATTTCAGCCATCGCACCCGGCCATGCCTGCAATACCAGATCAAACGGTGTACCGCGCCCTGCGTGGATAAAATTGATGCTGTAGATTATGCAAGGCAGGTCGAGGATGCCTTGCTGTTTTTGCGCGGACAAAGCCAGAAGGTGATTACCCGCCTGATAGGCCGTATGGAGAGCGCTGCCGGTTCACAGCATTATGAAATGGCTGCACAGTATCGTGACCAGATCAATCATCTGAAACAGATGCAGGCACGCCAGTTTGTCTCCAGCGGCAATGGTGATCTGGATATCATTGCACTTGCCAGGTTCGAGCGTAGCTGCGCAATCGAGGTGATTTCGGTTCGTGGAGGACGTAGCCTTGGACAACGTGATTATTTTCCCACCCAGTCCGAAGGCCATACCGATACCGAGGTATTGCACGCGTTTTTGGGCCAGTATTTCCGTGAGCGCAAGCCACCGCCTGAATTGATCATCTCGCACTCCCTGGAACAGCAGGATCTGTTTGAGTCGGTATTTGGCGAACGTTGCGGTCACAAGGTGCGTATCCAGTCTCATCCGCGCAGTCATCGTAGACAATGGCTGGAACTGGCCAGCCGGAATGCACTGAATGCCCTGCATATGCGTAGTTCAGAATCGTCCCGCATCGGTAAGCAGTTCGAAGCGCTTGCTGAATTGCTGCAGCTTGAAGAAACACCTCAGGTTATTGAATGTTTTGATGTCTCACACACATCCGGTCACAAGACGGTCGCTTCATGCGTGGTGTTTGGTTTTGATGGGCCGGTCAAGTCCCGTTACCGTCGCTATAACCTGAAGGGATTTGAACCCGGGGATGATTATGCTGCGATGCGGGTGGTCATGGGACGCCGTTACCGGAAACTGCAAAAAGATGAGGGGCATCCACCGGATTTGATCGTGGTTGATGGGGGTAAGGGACAACTTGGTATTGCGGTCGACGTGTTGGCAGAATGTGGACTTAGTGATATCCCCTTGATGGGGGTTGCCAAGGGGCCGTCGCGGCGGGCAGGTTACGAGGAATGGGTGTTGCCCGTAGCTCCGTATTGCCTTCAGCCGGGGCCGGAATCTGCTGCGTCCCATTTGATCCAGCAGGTCAGGGATGAGGCGCATCGTTTTGCTATTACCGGGCATCGGGGGCGGCGGCAGAAGGCTGCAGTGCATTCGGTGCTGGAGGATATTGTGGGTGTGGGGGCTCGGAGGCGGCGGGCTTTGTTGACTCATTTTGGGGGGATTCAGGGAGTTCGTAAGGCGGGCATTGAGGAGCTTGCGGGAATTCCCGGCATTAATCGGCAGTTGGCTAGTCGGATTTACAAGGCACTGCATTAGGGATGTTTGGAGTTTCCCTTTTATTCTTTTGTAATATCAATTTGGCGGGTTATTAATGATCCGCAGATTACGCAGATTACGCAGATTAAAAGAACAAGAACTGGGCTCACAGAGCAGTTGTGTGGTATGCAGCTACCTCTCAGCAAAACCGGTTGTTAACGCTCTTAATAATCTGCGTAATTTGCGTAATCTGCGGAAAAAATATATTTCTAATGTCCCACATCAATACCTTCATAGTCTTGTAATATCTGCGATAATGCCGGGATAACATCTACCGGGCCCCATCCATGCAAATGACGTTTCCAATGATTTTGACGCTGATGCGAATTGCGTTGATTCCTGTGCTGATTTTGTTCTTCTATTTGCCGTATGCGTGGTCCAGCCTCGCGGCGGCGGCGGTTTTTATCCTGGCAGCGATTACTGACTGGCTTGATGGTTACCTTGCACGGCGTATGGGATTGATGTCCAAACTGGGCGCGTTTCTGGATCCGGTGGCTGACAAACTAATGGTTGCCACGGCATTGGTGTTGCTGGTGCAGAAGCCGCCGGAGATTATATTTCCAATGTTTTTCTTCACCATTTCTGCGGCCATCATCATTGGACGTGAAATTGCGATTTCCGGGCTCAGGGAGTGGATGGCTGAAATGGGAGAGAGCGGCACCATCAAAGTCGGCTTATTGGGCAAGTTGAAGACCATATTCCAGATGACCGCCATCAGTTGCCTGTTGTTTGAATATCCATTGTGGGGCTTACCGGTGCTTTTCGTTGGTGAAATGACACTGTACCTGGCTGCGGCTCTGACGCTGTGGTCCATGTGGGTATATCTGCATGCTGCATGGCCAGTCATGAATCGTGAAGATAATGGGCCGTCCGCCCAGAAATCACCTGAAGAGTGAAATAACTATGCGTATGGAAACAGACGCATGCGTGCGACGCGTTTCACCTACAGTTGATGTTGGCGGAGTTCTGATCGGTTCTAAGCATCCGGTCGTGGTGCAATCCATGACCAATACTGATACCGAGGATATCCGTTCAACGGCCACTCAGATTGCTGAACTGGCACGTGCGGGTTCTGAACTGGTTCGTATAACAGTCAATACCGAGAACGCCGCCGCTTCAGTGGTTGGCATTATGGAACGTCTGGAAATGATGTCCTGTAATGTTCCGGTAATCGGTGATTTTCATTACAACGGCCACCGCTTGCTGCAGCAGTATCCTGAATGTGCACGATTGCTGGCCAAGTACCGCATTAACCCGGGCAATGTTGGTTTTGGCAAAAAACGTGATGACCAGTTCGCCACCATCGTCGGGCTAGCCATCGAGTATGACAAGCCGGTTCGCGTCGGTGTCAACTGGGGAAGCCTGGACCAGCGCTTGCTGGCAGATCTGATGGATGCCAATGGTAAAAGCAGTTCTCCGCAGCCCGCTGATGCTGTCATGCGTGAGGCACTGATTCGATCCGCGCTGGAAAGCGCACAACAAGCTGAAGCCGGGGGTCTTGCACACGACAGGATCATTCTTTCCTGCAAGGTCAGTGCCGTTCAGGATTTGATTCTTGTTTACAGGGAACTGGCAAAACGCTGTGATTATCCCTTGCACCTGGGGCTTACCGAGGCAGGCATGGGTAGCAAGGGTATCGTTTCTTCAACCGCCGCGTTGGCGGTATTGCTGCAGGAAGGCATCGGTGACACCATCCGCATTTCACTTACTCCCGAACCCGGCCAACCCCGGACTGACGAGGTGATCGTTGCGCAGGAGTTATTGCAAACGATGGGCTTGCGGGCTTTTACGCCGATGATTACCGCCTGTCCCGGTTGTGGCCGCACCACCAGTACTTTTTTCCAGTCGCTGGCCCTTGATGTCACCAACCATGTACGTGAACAGATGCCTGGATGGAAACTTCGCTATCCGGGCGTAGAAAACCTGAGCCTTGCGGTCATGGGTTGTATTGTTAATGGTCCTGGCGAAAGTCGTCAGGCTGATATTGGTATCAGTTTACCGGGCACCGGTGAGTCGCCGGTGGCACCTGTATTTATTGATGGTGAAAAGGCCGCTACGCTCAGGGGTGATGATTTAACGGATGAATTCCTCGCTTTGATTGACAAGTATGTTTCGGAAAAATACGCCCACACCGGTTCCTGAGTCAGGAAAACTCATGGCAGATTTTGCAGACCGTCACCTGCTTTACCAGCAGTCGGTTCA
>PVMS01000539.1_pt1 | contig 11819 bp, 5 predicted proteins | sample 1853461 | NCBI WGS metagenome assembly PVMS01 (sample SAMN08582032, study PRJNA380276) | Marine sediment metagenome, whole genome shotgun sequencing project. | isolation source: ocean sediment barecode stripped | collected 2017
AAAAAATGGAAATCTTTGCTGAACTCAATAGAAGAGCACAAGAACAGGGTTTCTTTCTTCAAAGCACATCCATGGGTTTACTTATTATCCCGATAAGTGAAGGAAAACCGATGAATAATGAAGAGATAATGGCATTAAGCCCTCAAATAAGAGAGGAAATACAAAAAAGAAGTGAAGGATTAAGATCAGATCTGAGAAGTGCTACAAGACAAGCTAGGAATTTAGATAAAAAGGTTAATGATGAGCTCAAAAAATTAAATCGGGAAGTAACCATTTATACAATAGGACACTTTGTCTCGGATGAAGTTGAGAAATACACGGATTTTCCTGAGGTTACAGCTTACATTAAAGAAGTTCAGGAGGATATTCTAAATAATCTCGTTACATTTATAGGGAAACCTCGAGCTACTCCTCAGCTTCCATTTCCAACACCTTGGTTAAAGGAAATGCCATTCAGGAAATATGAAGTGAATGTGATCGTTGATAATTCAGACACACATGGTGGTCCTGTGGTTATGGAGCATAATCCTAAATATTCGAATCTTTTAGGACGAATAGAGAAAGAAGCTCAGTTCGGAGTCTTAACCACTGACTTCACTATGATTCGTGGAGGTTCTCTGCATAAAGCCAATGGGGGATATATAGTGCTTCCAGTTGAAGATTTACTACGAAATATTACCTCATATGAGGCCTTAAAAAGAGCTCTGATGAATAAATGCATCGATATCGAAGAAGCAGGGGAACGCTTAGGGTTTATCACTACAAAGGGATTAAGACCTAGTCCCATTCCTTTAAAGATAAAGGTGATCTTAATTGGAAACCCCTTTCTTTATCAACAACTTTACGCATTAGATCGGGATTTCAAAGAGCTCTTCAAGGTTAAGGCAGATTTTGACACAACTATGAACAAAAATGAAAAGAACGTACGAAAATATGCGTCGTTTATCTGTACCTTCTGTCAAAAAGAGAAGTTAAAACATTTAGATGTCTCAGGAGTGGAGAAAGTATTAGAGTATGGTTCTAGGTTAGCAGCTAATCAAAATAAACTTTCAACAAGGTTTGCTGTTGTTGCAGATATTATTAGAGAAGCTAATTTCTATGCTACCCAAGAAGATACAGCCTATGTTTCTGCTAAGCATGTAAAAAAAGCTATTGAAGAAAAACTCTACCGATCAAACCTTATCCAAGAGAAGATTCGAGAGATGATGGAAAAGGAAGTCATTCTCATCGATACCGTGGGGGAAACCGTAGGACAAGTAAATGGATTATCAGTTATGAGTCTAGGAGATTTTTCCTTCGGTTCACCATCTAGAGTAACCGTTAGTGTAGGCCTAGGACGAGAAGGAATCGTCGATATCCAACGTGAAGCAAGACTAGGAGGTTCCATCCATACAAAAGGAGTAATGATACTTAACGGTTATTTGACAGAGAAATATGCCCAAGATAAACCTCTCAGTCTTTCAGCCCGCCTAGTCTTTGAACAGAGCTACGGAATGGTGGATGGAGATAGTGCATCCAGTACAGAAGTATATGCTATCCTTTCCGCTATTTCAGGAGTACCAATTAAACAAAATATAGCAGTAACAGGATCAGTGAACCAGAAAGGAGAAGTACAAGCAATAGGAGGAGTAAACGAAAAAGTAGAAGGGTTTTTTGAAGTCTGTAAAATTAAAGGATTTACAGGAAAACAAGGTGTTTTAATTCCATATAGCAATGTGAAAAATCTCATACTTAAAGAGGAAGTAGTGGATGCTGTGGAAAAGGGACAATTCCATATATACCCTGTGAAAACAATCGATCAAGGAATCGAGGTTCTCACAGGAGAAAAAGCGGGTATGATAAAGACAGATGGAAAATTCCAAAAGGGAACCATAAACGAGCTTGTTGATAAAAAGTTGAGAGTAATGGCAGAAAAACTTAAGGAGTTTCCAGAATTCATCGTAGGAAAGAGAAAGTAGTATTCTAAAAAAAACTCAAAAGTAATAAATAATCACAAGCTAATATTTAAAATGTAAATAAATATTAGAAAAAGAAATTGAGGAGAAAAATAGAATGACAGAACTAAAACAAATTTACAAATGTACTATTTGCGGTAACATTGTTGAAGTGTTACATGCGGGTGTAGGACAACTTGTTTGCTGCAATCAATCGATGGAATTGCTCACAGAGAAAACATCTGATGTCGGTTTGGAAAAACATGTTCCAGTAATAGAGAAAATAGGTGATAAAATAAAAGTTAAAGTTGGAAATATACCACATCCAATGGAACAAAATCATTACATCGAATTTATAGAAATAATTGCTGATGGTAAAACTTGTAACAAACACTTAAACCCTGGAGATAATCCAGAAGCAGAGTTTCAAATAACATCAGAGAAAATAGAAGCAAGAGAGTACTGCACAGTCCACGGATTATGGAAATCCAATTAAAACCTGATCTACAATAGAACCTCTTCACCTATTCTTCTTTTTTTTAAAAATAAATTGGAAGATTTTCATCGTTTGTCAGAATGTATAAGGTGTTGAAAGAACCAGAATTTTCGAAAAAGATAGTTTAATAATTAGAGTCGTCAATGTATAACGCTTGAGGTAGTCATTTGCTAGAGGCATTCTTTGAACCAAAATCAATAGCTGTAATCGGTGCTTCAAGGAAAACAGGAAAAGTTGGTTACGAAGTTTTAAAGAATATCATTGAGAGTGGATTCAAAGGTAAAATTTTTCCAGTAAATCCTAAAGCGGAGGAGATTTTGGGACAAAAATGTTATTCTAGTGTATTGAAGATTCCAGATGAAATTGACCTAGGAGTTATAATCATCCCAGCTGCTTTTGTCCCTAAAGTGGTGGAAGAAGCTGGAAAGAAGGGAATAAAAGCATTAATAATAATTTCTGCGGGATTTCGAGAAGTAGGCGGTGAAGGTACTAAGTTAGAGGATGAGATTATTAACATTTGTAAAAAATATAACATCCGCGTCCTTGGACCTAACTGTCTTGGGATATTAAACGCTTTTGCACCCATAAATATTTCATTTGCTCCAACAATGCCTAAGAAGGGAAAAGCAGCTTTTATCTCTCAAAGTGGAGCTTTAGGTACTGCAGTACTCGACTGGATTCAAGATCAAAGAATTGGCTTAGGTAAGTTTATCAGTTTGGGAAATAAAGCAGATTTGGATGAAACTGATTTAATAGCTGAGTTAGCTGATGATGAAGAGACCAGCATCATTCTTCTCTATCTTGAAGGTGTAAAGAGAGGAAGTGAATTTATAAGGGTGGCTAAAAAGGTAACCCGTAAAAAACCTATAGTAATTCTTAAATCGGGAGTTACAGAAGCTGGTGCTAGAGCTATTTCTTCCCATACAGGTACTATGGCTGGAAGTGATTTAGCGTTTAAAATTGCTTTCAAAAAGGCCGGTATTATTCGAGTTGAAACCGCTGAGGAGCTCTTTGACTTAGCTGAGGTCTTTTCAACACAACCGATTCCAGAAGGATCCAATGTTGCAATAATTACAAATGCGGGAGGACCAGGAATCCTAGCTACAGATTCTTGTGAGAAATATGGTGTCAAAATGGCCCCAATGTCCTCAAATATCGTCAAAAAGTTGAGGGAAAAACTGCCCCCAGCATCGGGGTTTTTCAATCCAATCGATGTTTTGGGAGACGCATCGGCAGAAAGGTACAAATTCGCTATAGAAACCGTTCTAAAAAGCGAGGATGTAAACAGTGGTTTAATAATTCTCGCTCCCCAAGCAATAACTAAACCATTATCGATAGCGAAGGCTATTGTAGACTCGAAACATATCTTCAAAGATAAACCCGTTATGACCTCATTTATGGGTGGAAGAACCGTTGCTAAAAGTATTGAAGAGATTAAGAAAGCAGGAATACCTAACTTCTCATTTCCAGAGAGGGCTATCCGTTCTCTATCAATTTTAGTTAAGTATGGTGACTATTTGAAGAGCTCTCAGATTGAAACCATCCCTCGGTTCCGGATAAATAAGAAAAAAGTATCGTCAGTGTTTAAACGTGTAAGAGAAGATAAACGGGTTACTTTAACTTGGGTGGAAGCAACAGAAGTCGTAAATGCCTATGGAATTCCAGCGACCATTCCACAGTTAGCAAACATTGCTGAAGAAGCTGTTCAAAGCGCAAATAGAATTGGTTATCCTGTTGTCTTGAAGATTGAATCACCCAACATTCTTCATAAGACAGACATAGGTGGAGTTAGACTTAATGTGAATACCGCTGAAGAGGTTAGAAGAATTTTTTTCGAATTAGTCGGGAGAGCCCACATATATTATCCAAAGGCAACGATCTTGGGGGTCAACGTTTCAAAAATGGTTCCCTTGGGTAGAGAACTTATCATTGGAATGACTCGTGATATAACATTTGGTCAGCTTATCATGTTCGGTTTGGGAGGTATTTATGTCAACTTCTTAAAAGATGTTACCTTTGGATTAGCACCTTTAAGCGAGAGAGAGGTTGTTGAAATGATTGAACAGACGAAGGCGTTTACGTTGCTGAGAGGGATTAGGGGAGACGCAAGGTCAGACATAGATTCCATTATTGATGTGATTTTAAGATTTTCCCAGTTAGTGACAGATTTTAGTGAAATAAATGAAATAGACATAAATCCTCTTTCGGTCTATGAAGAAAATAAGGGATGTCTATGTTTAGATGTTAAGATTACAATTAGTACAAAGTAGATGATGAAAAAATGAATAAAAAACCAAGTCTATATGTTTGTTCAACCACTCGTTTTTGTGGAAAAAGCACAATATGTCTAGGTCTTGCGCAGAATTTTAAGGAAAAAGGGTACAAAGTAGGATATTTTAAGCCAATTGGTTGGGAAATGAGTAGAGGGGTGAAAGGAGAAAAGATAGATGAAGATGCACAACTCATGATTAAAGTTCTCGATTTAGACCTATCAATGGATATTATTGCTCCAGTGATACTAAGTGAAAGATTTCTTGAAGAAAGTTCAAGAATTGATTCGGAAGAGTATATGACGAATGTTCTTCAAGCATATGAGAAAGCATCCAAAGATATGGATTTAATGCTCATCGAAGGTCCATCTACCATTGGTATTGGAATTTCAATTGGCTTGGACGCTGGAACTCTTGTAAAAAGGTTTGAAGCTCAAGTTTTAAAAGTTGCATGTATTGAGAATGATACCACAATAGATCGTATAATATGGGAAAAGAAGACTCAGAATATTATAAATGAGCAATGTTTAGGTATAATCTTGAATTTAATACCAAAGACAGATATAGAAAGAATTAAAGGCTTTGCAATTCCAACTCTTAAGAAACATAACATAGATGTACTAGGTGTAATACCTGAAAATGTTGAATTGAAAGCTCCGACTGTGAGAGAAGTCTGCGAAAGAACCAACGCAACAATTCTCACACGAAAAGATAAATTAGATAGTTTAATTGAAGATTTTCTCGTAGGAGCTATGACGCCTGAAAGTGCTTTAACATATTTTAGAAGAACTTTAAGAAAAGCAGTCATTACGGGAGGTGACAGAACAGACATACAATTAGCAGCTCTTCAGACAGATACCTCTGTTTTAATTCTTACAGGTAATATTTACCCGGATATCAGAGTAATTGCGAGGGCTGAAAAAATAGGAGTACCCATTCTTCTTGTGCACTCTGACACCTATACTACTGTTAGAAACATAGAATTTCTAACGGGCAGGATTAGACATAATGATAATAAAAAAATTCAGTTAGCTAAGAAACTTGTGAACACTTATGTTGAATGGGAGAAGATTCTAAAATCTGTAATGGTTGAGAGCATCTAGAAAAATCAAACTTAAAGATTTCCACACGCTGTGGACTAATCCACTAATATATCTTTTAATCATCTTAAGTGAAGTTCTTCTAATGATTTAGTGCATCAAGGATTATTGTGGATAAAATAATTAAATCTTTTATCTTTGCCATATTCTGGAGAAGTTATCTATTAGTGTCAACAAAGTAATCAATAGTAAGAATAAAGATCAGATATATTTTCGGATTCTTTCATTTCTGAGTAGGGATGTGTCTATCAGAATTGAAAAAATATGAATAAACTAATTATTATAATCTACTCGAGAGAAACCAAAGCAGTTTTATTACACATTTCGGCTAAGTTCTTTGCCTCATTCTTTGAAAAAGGTTTCTTAGTCTTTCTCCAAGAAGATGTCTAGAGTGTCTATATTGTTAATACAATATTTATTTTTGTTATAATTATATAAAATGTGATTAGTGAAACATCTTGTAAATTAATTCAGCTCTCTTTTTACCAATCTTAGGAACTTTTTTAAGATCTTCAACTTGGGCAAAAGCTATATCAGAGATTGTGGAAAAATGATCTAAAAGATTAGATGCTAGTTGGTTACCAATATATGGAAGCGCTGAGAGGATGTATTTTTTTCGATTTTTTAGAGGTAGGTCAGCCTTTGCAGGTTTCATATACCACTTTGCACTGGGAAGTTTATCATTCTTTCCTGCAGATTCTCTCTTAATGAGTATTTTCATGAAGGCTTTAAAGGCAATATCGCTTTCAACGTGAATAATAGGTGTATTATAGACGTATAAGATCTCCATATAAGCCCCCATAAGCTGAGACCAAGACGTTTTAAGATCATCAGTCTCATAATCAAGGTTCTCAAAGTATTTTTTATAATTACCATGAATAAGAAGAATTCTTCGTTTTAATGAATATCCAGCTACTTTTTCAGTCTTCATCATCCTGAGAAGTTGATCCCATAACCTATTAGATCTAATAGAAGTCAATAAATCGTTGATAGTCTTTCTCTCTACGACGATGCCTTCGGATCCTGAAACCAACAAGTAATCTCCCACAGATAATTGTGTAACCACAACGTCTTCACATATGTCTTCGACCAGTTTCAACACACTACGTTCCCTATGATCTACAAGAAGTTTCATTCAAATGTCCTCAATTGAATTATTTAGAAACGTGCATAAATGGTTTTTTTTCACTTATTTAATAAAAGGTATCAAATATCACATTATAATAATTATTTTTTATCTTCATTAGATAGAATCATCTTTTTAAACACTTTTTTTGTTAAGATATATATGGATAAATTATGGTGTTTACAAAAAAATAAGATATGTGCATTTTATGGTTTCAAGTAAGTAGATTAGAGTGTTTTTTCAAGCATTTCGATAAATTCTTTAGCTTGTTTCATTCCCTTTTTCCAAAAGAGTTCAGAAGTTATATCAAAACCTAGATTTTCACCAAGTTCACATGGAGATTTACTTGAACCTGCAGCTAAAAGACTCTTCAGTTTTGGAACGAATGCTTTTCCCTGTTCCTTATAAAGTCGATATAGAGCAAAGACAAATAATTGTGCAAATACATAGGGATAGTTATAGAAACGATAATTTGCTATATAATAGTGAATCTTCATCGTCCATTCCCACTTCATAATTTTTAGCCAGTCAACTGAATCTCCATAGATTTTTTCTCTTGCAGTAAGCCATAACTTAGCAATGGTCTCACCGTCTAAAAAGGTTCCTTGTTCAATAGCGTTATATAAGCTCTTTTCGAAGAAGACTCTTGCCGACACTTGAAATGCAGCCATCCCAAATTCGTCTAGGATATTAGTAAGTATTCCTTGTTGCTCTTCTACAGTTTTAGCTTTACTTAGTAATTGTTCAGTTAAGAGTAATTCACCAAAGATGCTACCGCATTCTGCAATGCAGCTACCTACTTCAAAATTACTAGGTTTTTGCGCCCTTGAACCTAAATAATCATGAATAGCATGTCCAAGCTCATGCGCTTGAGTGTAGACATCACCGATATTACCGTTGAAACTTTGTAAGATATAAGCACTCTTTCCAATCAACCATGAAGAACAGAAAGCTCCTGATCTTTTACCTTTACGTACGGCACCATCTATATGTCGCTTTTCGAACATTTCATTAATCCAGTCTCCAAATTCCAGGTCGAAGCCCGCATAGGCACTTACAACCTCCTTTCGAGAATCACTCCAAGTATAATCTTTCTCTGGAGTATTAGGAAGAGGAGCAAGTATATCGTAGTTAGCTAATTTCGTTAAACCCATCAATTTAGTTTTTAATCCAAGATATCGCTGGTAGAGACCAACGTTTTGTTCAATTGTTTGCATAAGATTATTAATAGTATTCTGGTCAACATCATTAGCAATTAAACTCGGAGTCATCGGAGTGGGATAATCTCGTATCTTACACATTTGTAGATGATCAGCACATATTGCACGTATGGCACTTGCCCAGAGAATCTCATCTTTTCCGAGAGTTTCATAAACTACTTGATTAGCACGTCTCCGTAAATCACGGTTAGAACTTTGATATAAACCAGATATATATCCATAGGAAAGAGTTTTAATCTCACCATCAATCTCAATGTCGAAAGTTCGTGTGGATAACCAATCGCCTTGAAGCATCTGCCATGAATTGACACCATTCTTATCTTTGATGATAATCAATTGTTCTTCAGTTTCTGAAAGCATATGTGGTACTCTTTTTAAGATTCTCTCAAGATAGTGTTTATACTCTGCCAGTAATGGGCTTGTAATTAAATTCGGATTTTTAGCAAGGAGTTTTCCAACATCAATATCAATAAAAGCTAAGGTTTGACCTACTTTCGTCAATGCTCTTCGAGTGGAATCATTAAGCATTTTTGCTAAATCAACAGTTGAATCAGCGGCGTATAGTAAGCTAGAATACATGGTTACGCCTTCAAAATTGAGTGAAAAGAAATCATTCAATTCTATAAGTTCAAGAAGGTCCTTTGCTTCAAAGTTTTTAATCTTTCCAAGATACGTATCACGTATTTTTTTGGATTCTACCATCATATTCTCTAATTCTTTTTGTATTGAAGGAGGATCCTTACTCTCAACGAGTTGGGAGAGATCCCAAATCATTTCATCTTTAATCATTTTAACTCAATCCAATAATTTATCAAGTCATTCTTTATCATATTTATCGTCTATTAAAAAATGTTCAGTTAATAATGGTTAAATAATAATAGTGATATTGATGAAAAATAATTAGACGTAACCACTGGGCTGTTCAGTGTATAAGATTCTAGCTATTAGATATTTTCTATAATTTTTAATTTTGTTAGAAACTTTAACAAACACAGCAAGTGAAAGAATTGAAAAATAATATAGATATGACAACCTAAAATTAGATTTAAAAAAGAAAATTGTAGATAGACTTTTTTTTATATCCAATTTTTTTTCTAGGATTTAAAATTCAGATGTTTTATTTGAAGATGGAACTACCATTCATAGTCACTATTAGATATCTCTTTCCAGCATGATCGACAAATAGGTTTTTTCTCATTCTTGTAAGTTATATAAATTGTTATGTTTCTTTTTTCGCAGTTCTGGTTCCATGGATTACCACAGATTTCCTTTTTAAAAAATAAATTATTGTCTAAAATACTTAATTTTCTTCTCAAGATGCTTCTTCCTTAATTTTTTAATAACAATTGTAGAATGATCCAATTGAAGGCTATTTTACGGAAATAAACGGAACCATGCAATATACCTCGCATTAACACGCTAATTCATAAGGAAATAGAAAAACGGTTTTGTATAAAACCAAGCTTAAATAGTCTCAATCACCAAATCCTTCAACAACAGTAACCATTACTAATACAAAAAAGTAATTCAAAAATTCATCTAAAAAATAGTTAAAACCCATTTGTGATATTATTAGTATACAAATGTTAACAAGAAGATGAAAGCTATATTCTTTAACAAATATTTAGCAAAAAGGGGATATGTTGTAAAATGAAAATTTCATTCATTCTAATTTAAATCTTTTTTTCGTCATAATACGGTATTTTAGTACTGGTTTATAGAAAGATAGGTGATAGATCCTTTTTTTAAAGGTTAAATTCGAGATAGTTATCAAATTCTTAAAGTTTCCTGAGTTTAATTTTCTATAACTAATTTATTTTGAAACAGGGATTCTCAAGATACTTTAATGTAAAGATAGTTGATTTTATATGCAATCATAATAAAAATGTAAAGCATTTGTAGAATCTACGAAGAACAGAACATCATAGACCGACTATAAAAGAAGAGGTCTGATTGTTGTTAAGAACTTTTGATTTTTAATAAATCAATTAAATTAATTATAAAAAAATGGGGGGAAGGACTATTACCCACCCATGCCACCCATACCGCCCATGCCACCCATACCACCAGGAGGCATCGGAGGAGCACTAGACTTCCCAGAAGCAATCACATCATCAATCCGCAAAATCATACACGCCGAACCACTCGCAGCCTTCACAATCTGCTCCTTCACAACCAAAGGCTCAAACACATCCAAAGCAGCCATATCCTGCACCGCACCGCTAAACACATCAACACCAGCCCACAACTCACCCTTCTCATGACGCGAACGCAAATCAACCAAAATATCAATCGGATCCAAACCAGCATTCTCAGCCAACGTCGTCGGAATAACCTCAAAACTCTCAGCAAAATTCAACGCAGCCAACTGCACCCTACCAGACAAACCCTCAGCCCACTTCTTCAAACGAGACGAAACCTCAATCTCCGGAGCACCACCACCAGCCACAACAGCAGGCGCCTCAACAACATCACGAATCACACACAACGCATCATGCAACGAACGCTCAGCCTCCTCACCAATCTTATCAGTACTACTCCTCACCAAAATCGTAACAGCCTTAGGATCCTTACAACCCTCAATAAACACCCACTTATCATCACCAATCTTCCGCTCCTCAACCAACTTTGCACTACCAAGATCCTCACTACTCAAACCATCAACAGTAGAAATAATACGCCCACCAGTAGCCTTCGCCAACTTCTCCATACTAGACTTCTTCGCCCGCCTAACAGCCAAAATAGCCTTCTTCGCCAAAAAGTGCTGAACCAAATCATCAATACCCTTCTGACAAAACAAAACATTCGCACCAGAAGCAGCGATCTTATCAACCAAACTCCGCAACATACGCTCCTCCTCATCCAAAAACGCCTGAATCTGCTCAGGCCTCTCAATCTGAATCTTCGCATCAAACTCAGTCTTCTCAATCTCCAACGCGCAATCCAACAACGCAATCTTCGCACCCTCAACAAGCCTCGGCATACCAGAATGAACAATCTCCTTATCAATCGCCATACCAGAAATCAACTTCGTATCAACAAGAGAACCCCCAGACTTCTTCTCCACCTCAATATCATCAAGATCAACAACATACCCCTCACCCTTCTTCTCCGCAACCTTCAAAACAGCATCAAGAGCCAAATCAGCCAAATACCCACGATCCTCACGAACAATCTTACTAGCCATAGACGTCATCGCAACCTTCCGCAGAACAGCCCGATCCGTCGCCTTCACAGAAATCGCAATGTCACCAAGAATCTCCAAAGCCTTCTCTGCAGCCCTACGGTAACCCTCAACAATAATCGTTGGATGAACATTCTTATCCAACAACTCCTCAGCCTTCTCCAACAAACGCCCAGCAAACACAACAACAGACGTAGTACCATCCCCAACCGCATCATCAGTAGCCTTCGCCACCTCCACCATCATCTTAGCTGTTGGGTGCTGAATATCCATCTCTTTTAAAATAGTCGCACCATCACTCGTAATCGTAGCATCACCCAAAGAGTCAACAAGCATCTTATCCATACCCTTCGGCCCCAACGCCGACTTTACAACATTCGCAACAACCTTAGCAGCCTGAATATTATTCCTCTGAGCTTCCTTACCCCTACTCCTACTACTTCCTTCCCTCAAAATTAAAACCGGTTGCCCGCCAATCTGAGCGGGAAT
>PVMS01026164.1_pt1 | contig 11818 bp, 7 predicted proteins | sample 1853461 | NCBI WGS metagenome assembly PVMS01 (sample SAMN08582032, study PRJNA380276) | Marine sediment metagenome, whole genome shotgun sequencing project. | isolation source: ocean sediment barecode stripped | collected 2017
CCCCCGCAGATCTACGGACACCAGCTTCGATACCCCCTGCTTCTCCATGGTAACACCATAGAGTCTATCCACGATCTCCATGGACCTCTTGTTGTGTGTCACCAGGATAATCTGTGAGGATTTTTTGATCTCTTTCAACAAATCGTTGAAACGATCGACATTGGCCTCATCAAGAGGGGCATCTACCTCATCGAGTAGACAGAACGGGCTGGGTTTAATCAAATAGATAGCAAAGAGTAAGGCCATGGCCACCAAAGCCTTTTCCCCGCCGGACAGGAGGCCCATGTGGCTCAAATTTTTCCCCGGCGGTTGAACTTGCACAAGGACCCCGCTCTCCAATGGTCTTGTTTCATCCTGCAGTTTCAGCCCTGCGGTGCCGCCGCTAAAAAGAATGGGGAAAACCTGTTTTATCTTTTTATCCACCGCAAGGAATGTCTCCATAAACTTTTCCTGAGAGGTTTTGTTGATCTTCCTGATTGCCTGGGTCAGGGATTCCATGGACTGGAGGAGATCTTCCCTCTGCGCCGTAATGAAATCGTGACGCTCCTTCAATGCCTCATGCTCCTGAATGGCGGTGAGGTTTACCTCTCCTAATCTCTCTTTGAAGTTTTTTTGATGTTCGAGTTTTTCTTTGAGCTCTGATGAGGAAAACTCCTCGTCCAGGTGAGATTTATAGACTTCACTCAATTCAAGACTGAACTTCTCTTTGGCCGTATCCACCAGGCCGTTCATCTTGAAACTTATCTCGGATTGTTCCATATTGGCCATATGGATTTTTTCCTTCAGTGCTTCCAGCTCCCCACGCAGGATCTCGCTCGTTTTTTCTTCTTCCTGCATCCTGTTGCGAAATTCGTTGCGATCTTGATCAGCCCGATTGACGACCTCTTCAGCCCCCTGCAGCTCAACATAGAGGCCCTCCAGGTCTTTTTGTAGTGTTTCTTTTTTCGCCAGGGTCTTTTGGACCATCTCCCGGGCGCCAATGATATCTTCCTCAATCCTTTTGAAGGTCTGTTGGGCGTCCTGGGCAAAAGAATCGATTCTTTCAACTTCCCGTACAAGACCTTTCTCCTCTTCTATGGAAAGGCCATAATCCATCTTTAATTTTTCCTGCTCACTCCGAAACTGTTCGAATTCCTTTTCGGTCTCCTGCAATTCGATTTCTTTTTGGAGCATGTATTCCTTTTCCCGCTTTCTTCTTTCCTTGGACTGGGCAAGATCAGACTCGAGTCTGTCAAGGGCCTCTTTGTGACCGTTCTGTTCTCTGCTTTTATGTTCAAGATCGTCGGAAATTCTGCAGGATAATTTTTCCAGTTGGTCCAGTTCATGGCTGAGCTGGAAGATGGCTTTATCATGATTGTTGAGCTTTTCCTGGCTGTCCCATTTTTCTTCTTCTAAATTGTCCAGCGATGTTTTTTGGGATTCAAACTCGTCGTCGGTATCTTTCAGCTTTGTGGTCAATGCGACTACATTCTCTCTGCATTCGATCACTCGGTCTTTAAGTTCCTTGATTTCCCTCTTACGGGCAAGAAGACCATGGGAATGATGGGCGAGCTTTCCACCGCTGATGACGCCGGTTTGATCGACAACGTCTCCTTCCAGGGTAACCAGGCACATGTCTTTGCCCTTACCGGCCCACAGGGATATGGCCTGGTCCAGATCATCAACCAGGACGGCATTCCCCAGGAGGTGATGGATCAAAGGTCTGTAAGGTTCGGAAGCCGAGACAAGATCCCTCAAAAGGGGGAAGCCTTTATGGGTGTTGTTAAAGCCGTTTCCATTTATATCCTTCAAAGGGATAAAACTGCTTCTGCCCTTGGCTCGCACTTTTAAATAATCGACCGCATCCTTACCGTCTTGCTGCCTCTCAACGATGATGTATTGGAGTTTATCCGCCAGGACCGCTTCAATGGCCTGTTCATATTGGGGTTCTACCTGAATCATTTCGGCCACAAGGCCCATAATGCGCCCCTCACGCCTCGCATCCAGATCTTTGGCCTTCATGATGGTCCGTACGCCGACCTTATATCCTTCGAAATTTTCTGTCAGGGATTGAAGGCTGTTTAATCGAGACTCGTGGATGTTCAGACCGGCCTCTGCAGAGCGGAGATCTTCTTCCACGCGCTTCTTTGTATTGACCAGTTTATCCCTCTTTTCCAGTGCCTCCTTGATGTCCCTCTCGATGTCACTTAGCTTCTGGGCCAGGGCCTCTCTAACCTGGGTTTTTCTTTTCGAAACCTCGGTGAGATCCTTTATCTTCAGGCTCGCATCCTCTTTTTCCTTTTCAAGCCTTGATCGGCTGTCCGTGATCTCCCCGATCCTTTTGTTTAAATACCCTGATTCCTGAGTCAGGCTCATTTCCCTACTCACCCCTGAATTGAGCCTCTCCCTTGCTTCCTCATACCCTTCTTTCGCTTCTGTCAGTTGCTCGCGTCTTCCCTTTACCCTTTTTTCAATGAGGGTCATTTCTTCATTCAAATGAACCGAGGCCTGCTTTAACTTTTCTATCTTCCCCTGAATACTGCTCTTTTCCTCCAATAATTCCGCAAGTCGTCTGCCCAGGTCCTCTTTCTCTTTTCTTTGGCGGTTTTCCAGCTCCAAATGCATCCTTTTTTCAGCTGCCAACGCTTCAAGGGTGGATTCTTTCTTGTTGACGTTCTCTTTCAGCCGGAGATAGGTTTGCCTCAGGGTATCGATCTCCTCATCTTTCTCATCCAAACCAATTTTCATGGTCACAATCCCGGCCTGATTCCGGGAAAAATCCGTGGACAATGCAAGCTCTTCCTGAGAGAGCTTCTCCATGGATTGCTTCTTGCTCCCTGATTCTTCCTTCAGTTCATGATAGGCGTTGGCATTCAATTTCAATTCCATCTGTCGGATTTCTTCGCTGATCCTTTTAAAACTCCTCGCTTTAGAAGCCTGGTACTTGAGAGATCTCATCTGTCGCTGAACTTCAACCAGAACGTCTTCTACCCGTGTCAGGTTTCCTCTTGTGAGTTCAATTTTTCTTTTGGATTCATCCACCTTTTTCTTGTATTTCGTGATACCGGCCGCCTCTTCAAGCATGGCCCTGGTGTCATCAGGTTTTTGTTCGACGATCGTACTGATCATCCCCTGTCCTATGATTGAGTAAGCCCTGCTTCCCAGGCCTGTATCCATAAAGATATCTTGGATATCCTTGAGTCGGCAGGGGACACTATTAATCAGGTACTCACTCTCACCGGACCGATATAATCTCCTGGTTATGGATATTTCACTCGCATGAGCGAACTCATGCGGGAAGGAACCATTTCCATTTTCAAAACTGATGGAAACTTCGGCCATGCCCAGCGGTTTGTGATTATCGGCACCGCTGAATATGACATCCTCCATTTGTCTGCCCCTCAAACGTTTTGCACTCTGTTCCCCCAAAGCCCATCTTATGGCATCCACCATATTACTCTTGCCGCATCCATTGGGCCCCACGATCGCGCTGATCCCTTTGGGTAGATGAACCTCAAACTTATCCATGAAGGATTTGAATCCGATCATGGAGACTTTTTTTATTCTCATAAAGGCCTCCCCTGCCAAAAACATTTAGAACCAGATGCAGGTGTCGTTATTTCTATCAGAATATAAAGCACTTGTAAAGCCGAAATACCACATGGTGTGTAGAATAGCCACTTATTGCCAATATATAGTGGAAGCGCGACCATGGCGAGAAAAATATTGACAATTTTTGTGTACCCTATCTAAAATAGATCCACCGCTTAGTTAAATTAAGAGAGAATATGAAATTTTATATACAAACTAAAGCGTATTATACCATAATTTTGTTCTGTCTCCTCATTTTCCCCCTGGGTCTCTCCATGGCCCAGGAAAAGGGTGAGGCGGATGTCGGTAAAGAGATCCTCGAAATTGCTGATAAGAAAGTATTGACCGAGCATTATACAGTGAAGCACGGGGATCATTTATGGCAGCTCTTAAGGGATAGAGGACTATTGGAAAAAGAGGATTTTCAGGAATTGCTCGCCATGTTGAGGATGCTGAACAATTCTCTGCCGGACCTCAGTCGGATCGAGCCGGGAGATAAGCTCATCATCCCTCTGAGTTTTATTGCGGATGAGAGTCTTCCCCAAGCTTCCGAAAAAACTGCCGGCGTGACGATTTCATCCAAAAGCTCAAATGAGCCGGATCGGGAAGAGGAACCCGTCATAAAAGAAGAAAGGCCGGTTACGGTCACAGCCGGCAAGACCCCCATTCCCGACTCGGCAGGGAAACCCCCGAAGAAAGGACCAGAATGGACCAGCCGACAGTTGGGGGAGATCTTCGTTCAAATGGGAGAGGAATGGGTACAGGTTGGGAAACACTTCATCCCCCTCAAGTCCGGGGGTGAAGTCAACTTGAAAGCAGATTCATACCCCATTATCAATCTGTCCAATGGGAATCGGGTCATTGTAGATTTAAAAGGTGATCTGCCGGAAAAGATGGCCCACCTGATAACGTCGAGTTGGGAGAATTATAGAATCGCGTCATTGACTGAAGACGATGACCTTCGGAGTGCCCTTGGGAAGATTTTTTCCGTATGTGATTACAGGAAGATTTATAAGAACGGCGAACCCTTTGAGACGGGGGACGACATTTCCGTCCTTATTACGGCAGACTGGATCATAAAACCAATCACCAAGCTTCCAGAAGAGTTAGAAAAAGTAATCATCATTACTCTCATGGATAGCCCCGCCTCCGAGACCCCACATGAGATAAAAAAATATCTGAAGAGCCTTGGAATCCTGACCATTGACTACCCTCCTGCTGAGGAACCCAAAACTACACCCATGGAAAAGGCCGTCATTTTGAGCTCAGATCAGGATAGATCGGGTCTCATAGAAATTCTTTTGAATCTATCCAGCCAACCGTTCGCGAAGAAAGTGGAAATTCCCATTTACCGGAACCAGAAAACCGACTTCAACCTGATCATAGAGGCTGATTTTCTGTTTGACAAAAATGGACGAGAATACATTATCGATTTAACCGGACTCGGATCCGATATCATTTCACTTCTCAGGCAACACCAGTTTTCGGTCATGTCCCTTCCCGATGAAAAGGACCCCTATTTGATCCTGCCTGTGGTGCTCGATTTCATAGGTGTTAAAGCATATTCAGGGTCACATCCTTTTTGGACAGCTGACAGGGATAACGCAAAGAACATCAAGATCACAATACCCGGTGTGAGCTTTCGGGATCACCAGGGTCAGAACATATTTGCCACCCCATTACGCCTCCCAGAGGAGGTGGCCAGCTTTTTATCAAGTAAGGGTTACAAGATTTTGAACGTGGCCCTTCCATCTCACGCAACCCGTTTTTAAAAGCCATCTCAAAAATGCCAAATAGCATTGTATGGTAAACGGTAAACAGTGAACAGTAAACCGAGAACCACTCACAGCTTACCGCTTACCGTTCACCCTTTTTTGACCTCGACCCATTTTTCAAATTTTGAGATGGCTTCTAAACACACCTCTGCCCTATCAAAAATCAGCCGGGGAAGCCGGTCCTGAGTTTTAATTGTTATATTTTCGGGATTTTGTTGGACCTGTGGTCTTAGTGGGCTCGCCGCTTCGAGGCCTTGAGGGGATTGACTTTCCCGGTCTTCTCGTCCTTGGCCTTCAAGTGGGTAGCCATACTGCAGTTTCCAAATCGCCATTTGATGGCGGGATCCGGAAAAGCCAGGCAGTAATCGCCGGAGGGTCTATTAACAACCTTTTGGCAGCCTTCACATGTCTCAGTTATGGGGTGGCAGTTGCCCCCATTGAATAAACAGCCATTTTGGCTCATAAAGGAACATTCCGTTCCTTCCTTTACGCTTGTACAAACCATGGTTATCACATCCTTTCTTTCCAATAAAAATTCAAACCCTAATATATCCCCTAAATGGGATTATTTGTCAAGGGAAATGATGAAAAAAAGATATAAGGTTTAAGGTGTGCGGTATGCTGGAAGGCCTTATTCCCTTATATCTTTAACCTTGTGCCTTTTACCGTATGATCCGATACGTAGGAGGTCGTACAGAGGGGATTATTCCTGACGGGTTCGGAGACCGAGCGATTCAAGCTGAGCGTCAGCCACCTCTGAAGGGGCATCCGTCAGGGGACAGGTCGCTCGCTGAGTCTTTGGGAAGGCTATGATTTCTCTAATGGATTCGACCCCTGTCAGGATTGCCACGAGACGATCCAGACCGAATGCAATCCCCCCATGTGGGGGGGCGCCATATTTTAAGGCTTCCAACAAAAAACCGAATTTTCGCTCCGCTTCTTCCTGGGGGAGTCCCAAAATTTTAAACATTTTCTGCTGCATGGAAATTTGATGGATCCTCACGCTTCCCCCGCCGATCTCCGTACCGTTCAACACAAGATCATAGGACCTTGCCCGAACCTTTTCCGGTTGATCCTGCAGCAGGGGAAGGTCTTCTTCAAGGGGAGCTGTAAAAGGGTGATGAACGGCCTCCATTCTTCCTTCCGTCTCGTTATACGCCAGCAGCGGGAACCGGTTGACCCAAACGAAGGCAAATTCCCCCTCCTTAATTCGATCCAATCTCCTGGCGACTTCTCCCCTGAGCATTCCAAGGGCCTCATTGGCAACCGGCGATTGATCCGCTACGATGAGATACAAATCTCCCGGGGACCCATGTAGTCGTGTATTGATGGCTTCCTTTTCTTGGTCACTGAAAAATTTACTGAGGGACGACTGCCACCCATCCTCAGTGACTTTGATCCAGGCAAGACCCTTACCTCCCCAATCAATCACCAAACGGGACAATTCATCCAGCCCCTTTCTTGAAAAGCTGGAGGCTCCCTTATCCACGTTGATGGCCTTGACGACCCCGCCCTCTTCCACGACCCGGCGAAAGCTCTTAAATTCCGACTCCCTGAGAAACTCGGTGAGCTCTTTCAGTTCCATCCCGAATCGAAGGTCCGGTCTGTCCGTACCAAAACGGTCCATCACCTCCTGATAGGGCAGACGCGGGATGGGCTCGGGCAATGTCCTCCCCATGACCTTTTTGAAGAGTGTGGCCATCATGCCTTCACAGATTTCCATCACCTCTTCTTCATTTGTAAAGGCCATCTCCATGTCCACCTGGGTGAATTCAGGTTGACGGTCTGCCCTGAGATCCTCATCTCGAAAGCACCGGACCACCTGGTAATACCGTTCGAATCCCCCGATCATGAGGAGCTGTTTAAAGAGTTGGGGCGACTGGGGCAGTGCGTAAAACTGACCCCTGTTGACCCTGCTCGGGACCAGGTAATCACGGGCCCCTTCGGGCGTGCTCTTGGTCAGAAAAGGGGTTTCTACTTCTATAAAACCCTTTTCATCTAGATATTTTCTGATACATGAGGTGATATCATGTCGCTTTTTAAAGTTCTGGAAGATCTTCTGCCTTCTCAGTTCCAGATATCGATACTTGAGCCTCAGCGTCTCCGATGCATCCACCATCCCATCCACTTGAAAGGGGGGGACCTCGGTCCTGTTTAGTATTTTGAGTTGGGTGACCTTTAGCTCGATTGCTCCGGTCGGCAGGTCTTGATTCTCCTGACCCTCGAGCCTCGATGTCACCTTGCCCTTGACCGCGAGAACCCACTCATTTCTCAAAATATGGGCCCTGTTGTGGCTTTCCTCCTCCAACTGGGGGTCAAACACAATCTGGGTGATGCCTCCCCTGTCCCGAAGATCGATGAAAATCAGATTTCCCAGATCCCTCCGACTATTCACCCAGCCCATCAACAATGCCTCTTGGCCCACGTGTTCGGCCCGCAGACTTCCACAGTCATGGGTCCTCTTCCAGTCATCCAATGAATCAATTTGTATGTTCTCTATTTCATTCATGTCAACAGCCGTGAATCATCCGATCTCTTTTTTTAATGTCTCCAGCAGATTATCGAGGGGCACATTCTTCTGCTCCTTCGTTGCCATATCCCGTAAGACCCCTTTTCCAGCCTCAAGTTCATTGTCGCCGATGATGAGCACCTTTTTCGCCCCAGACCGGTCGGCCCGTTTCATCTGTGCCTTCAACCCTATTGGGGCATATGCCATTTCGACCCAGATACCGCTTTGCCTTAAATCATTGACCCAATTGAAGACCTTTCTTTCAGACTTTGCTCCCAACCCGGCCACAAAGAGGGCGGGGGTCTCCGACGCCTGTTCCTTATCTCCCTCCATAAGCTCGACCAACCTCTCAATCCCCATGGCAAAACCAATGGCAGGTTGATCCGGCCCGCCAAGAATCTTCACAAGGCCGTCATATCGACCTCCCCCTGTGACCGCATTTTGAGAACCCAACCTTTCAGTCTGAATTTCAAAGGTCGTTCGATTGTAGTAATCGAGACCCCGCACAAGCCTGTGATTCAGGATAAAAGGAACTTTGTAGTCTTCAAGATATTCCTGTAGAGACCTAAAATGATGCCGGCAATCCTCGTCGAGGAACTCGAGTATGGAGGGGGCTTCTGAGACAATCCCTTTGCATGCCTCCACCTTGCAGTCAAAGACCCTAAGGGGATTGGTCTCGGCCCTTCTTCGGCAGTCGGAGCAGAGGGCATCGGTCTTCTGAGCAAGATAACTATTCAACGTCTTTTTGAATTGAACCCTGCACTGCGGGCATCCAAGGGAGTTCAGTTGAAGCGACAGCCCTTTCAATCCAAGGGTTCTGAGCAGACTTATGACCATGACGATAAGATCAGCATCCGATTTCGGGCCCGGATCACCCAGGATTTCCGCATTTATTTGGTGGAACTGTCTGAATCTACCCTTCTGAGGCCGTTCATGTCTGAACATAGGGCCGATCGTATAAAGTTTCTGGATCGGGTCCAATTTGTAGAGCTTGTGCTGAATGTAGGCCCTGACCACCGAGGCTGTCGCTTCCGGTCTGAGGGTCATGCCGATTCCCTTGCTGTCGGGGAATGAATACATCTCTTTGGCAACGATATCCGTATCCAGGCCGATGCCCCGACTGAAAAGCTCTGTTCTTTCAAGGATGGGGGGTTTGATCTCCTTGAAACCGTAGAGTCGGAAGACCTCTCGCGCTGCGACTTCCAATCGCTGCCAGGTCTCGGTTTCACTCGGCAGAATGTCTTTGAAACCTTTTATTGATGCAAATTCCAAAAAAAACCTTCTCCATCTCGTCAATGTCAGCGTCTTCTAACAGATGCTGCCCTGTCTCGTCAACTCTATTCGAGACTCCCTGATCACCAATAAGGCATAATTAAAAGCACGGTCTATGGTTTAAGGTTTAAAAACTTATAATCCAATATTCCGTGAACCATACACCGCAAACCTTACACCTTTCATTCTCTTGCACTGCACTCAAGTGACTTGATTCCTCGCCCTTCTTATAAATGCAGGGCTATTCCACCTTGATTTTAGTCTTCTTCCTTCCCGTTTCGGCCGCACTCTTTTTTTCAAGCCCTTCGATTCTTTCATCGATGAGGGATCTGACGGCCTTAAGGAATTCGGCCTGCGACCGGCCCATATGCTCAAAAAACTTTGATTTTTTCCCGAATACTTTTTCCATATCCGCAAAAAAGCTACCCACGGGGCAGGAAAAGTTCCCTTCTTCACTCATTTTTCTGGGCATGATCTTCTCCTTTGAAAATAATGGATAAATGTTGACCCTCCAATTTGGCTTTGACCGATTTAGAGGAAGCCACATGTCTCGGTAATATCATGTTCCTCTTAAAACCACCTATTCGAATAATCAATTCGTCTGAGAGTTTATTGAGTTCCACATCCCCCTTCACGAGGAAGGGAAGTGTCATGATCAGCCGGTATCCCCCGTTTTCTTTGATCAGTTGATAGGGCTCCCCTTTAAAAAACCGTTCAAGGGGATCTTTGTCCTCATAGATTTGCCCGGCCAAGCTTTGGAGGGAATCATATCCCAGGATTTCGTTTTGAAAGAGTTTCACGTGGAAAATGGGGATGGGGCGAAAGTATTCCTCTGCCGCCTCCAGGTAATGGTTTTGGCGCTCCCTCCAGGCCTGGAAATAGATGTCCTTTACGTCCTCCGGAAGAATACGATTGATTATGATGGCATCGATGTTCATCTTGTAGAGACAGAAATACATGAAGGCCCTTTGAGTCTCTTTTAAGACAATCTTTTCCGGATTGGTGACAAGGCGAACCGTGGTAATCTCCGGATCCGCCAAGATTTTGTCCACCCCTTTCAGCCGTTCAAACAGAACTGCAATAGCCTCAAAATAATCATCGCCCGGAATGGGAACGTCATAAAGCCTCTTGGCCACAGGCCCAACGTATTTGGCAAGGGCCCTTTCCATCTTAAAGACTTTTGTAATATACCATTCGAGCGTGGTCGGAATACTGATAAACCTTAGGGATTCACCCGTGGGTGCACAGTCGAGGACCATCACGTCAAACTTTTTCTCCTGGACGTAACGATTAATATAGAGCAGCAAGCTGACCTCTTCCATCCCGGGTAAAATGGCCAGTTCCTCCGCCAGGATTTCATCCAGGCCTGTCGTATTGAGTAGCGTCGAAATATATTTATAAATTTCGCCCCAGTTCTTTTCTATCTCCTCCTGAACATCCAGTTCCTGTATCCAGAGGTTCTTGTTGATCGTGATCGGCCGGCCTTTGTTTTTATCCAGCAAACCCCTTTCCAGGTCGAAGATGTCGGAAAGGCTGTGCGCAACATCCAGAGACATGATGATGGTCTTCTTCCCCATTTCGGCCGCTTTTATGCCTGTGGCGGCAGCTATGCTCGTTTTTCCAACACCTCCCTTTCCAGCAAAAAGGATAATTCTCATCTAAAACTCCTGCATTCGTCGGCACATATTTCGAGTGACAAATGGGCCAAACAGATTCACCCCGAGGCCTCGTTTCTCACATCGGAAAGGATCTCCTTGATCTCTTCCCGGTATGATTCCGGAGCATTGATGCACCCCCATCCTTTTTGGGTCTGGAAAAGGCCGTCATAGGCGGTATCATGATAGGACCTCATGCGATGGGGAATACCCCGTTCCTTCAAGATGGACTCCATCAATCCTGCTTCGATCTCGTTGTCTAACGTCACGGCTTTAATATAGTCTTCCATGATGCGAAATATCCATTTAGTATCTTATTTGTAATCGCTTCGTATTTTATAGCAAAAAATTTATCAAGACAGACAACTCATGGAGATAACAAAACACGAATATCGAAATACGAAATGGTTCGACAGGCTCACCACCCTGAGCGGCCGGTTGTGAAGGCTACTTCTCGCAATCGGCAGTCGAAGGGCAAAATCGAATTACTAAAAATCTAATGACAAAAACAGAAACATGACCTGGAAGAATTTAAATTCTGATGTTGTTTTGGTCATTGAAACATTCGGATTTAGGGTTCTTGTCCGCCTCATGCGGGTGTCGAGTTTCTGATTTCGTATTTCCGGACAAGCAGAAAATTAAAACCTCAAACGCTCGCTTTGTTCTGGCTTGTCCTGTATAGGTTTTAAAATCGGTCCTTTCGCACCCTATCAGGGAAAGATTTTGCCTGGATCGAAGATCCCGCATATGGGCATCGTTCAGAGATTGGTATGCCAAGAGGGTTCTCCCTCTAATCTACAGGTGACCCCAACAGACCTTGAACCTTTCCCCTTCTGGTTGGATCCCAACCGTTATTGAGGAAAAGAACATTCGTGAAGGTTAACTGTTTGTTCATTAGTAACTACTCAGGTGGATAGGCTGAAGGCTGAAGACTGTTAGGAAAAAACGCAGTTTAAAGTCATGTTTGATGCAAGAATCAGATATTTCCGCCAAAGTACGGCAATCGTGCTTTTCAGACCCCTTCAGCCTTCAGTCTA
>PVMS01038589.1_pt1 | contig 11818 bp, 11 predicted proteins | sample 1853461 | NCBI WGS metagenome assembly PVMS01 (sample SAMN08582032, study PRJNA380276) | Marine sediment metagenome, whole genome shotgun sequencing project. | isolation source: ocean sediment barecode stripped | collected 2017
ACGCAGAATCTCATCCTGCCCCATGTCGCCATCGCCGATATTCCGGCGCTCTACGATGCGCTTGCCGGTGCGGATCTAGCCACCGGCAATTATGAGCTTCTCGGTGACCTGATCTGCTGCCCGGGGCTCGACTATTGCAACCTTGCCAGTGCGCGCTCGATCCCTATCGCCAAGGAGATCGCCAAGCGCTTCGAGGACCCTGCGCGCCAGGAGGTCATCGGGCATCTGCGCCTGAATATGTCCGGCTGCATCAATGCCTGCGGTCACCACCATTCCGGCAATATCGGTATTCTCGGTGTCGATAAGAAAGGCACCGAGCTCTACCAGATCACGCTTGGCGGCAACCCAAAGGACGGTGCATCGGTCGGCACCATCATAGGGCCGGGCTTCCGCGCCGAAGCGGTGCCGGATGTCATCGACACCATCGTGAATACCTATCTCGAAAACCGCGACGAGGGAGAGAGCTTCCTCGACACGTGGCGGCGCGTGGGCGCTCCGCCATTCAAGGAGGCCCTTTATGGTGCTCGTTGATCTCACCACCGGGGCTCTTATCGCCGATCCGCAAGAGGTCGCGACGGTGCTTGAGCCGGACGCCGACACGGAGACGTTGGCGGCGGCTGCCGGCGGCAACGCCGGACCGATCGCAATTTCGTTCCCCGCCTTTGTCGACGGACGCGGGTTCAGCCTGGCGCTGCTGCTTCGTGAGCGGCATGGCTTTAAGGGAGAGATCAGGGCCGTCGGCCAGCTCATCCCCGATCAAGGCCAGCACCTGTTGCGCTCCGGCTTCGACACCGCCGAGATCGGCCGGCCTGAGGACACGGACACTTGGAAGGCGTGCATTGAACGCATGCGTCTCAACTATCAGCCCTCGGCCCGCAACGCGCTGCCGCTGCGCTGGGACGCATCGCGGAAAGCTGCCTTGGCGCTCGACAAGAGGCTCGCTGAGACCGGCGACCTCGTTGAGCGCATCAAGGCGCTGCGCGGCGCCATCAAGGGCCGCATCGCTTTCTCCACGAGCATCGGTCTTGAGGACCAAGCCATTCTTCATGCCGTTGCCAAGTCGGGCGCGGACATTGATGTGTTCACCCTCGACACCGGCCGGCTCTTTCCCGAAGTGCTCGAGACCGCCGATCTTTCCGAGCTTCGTTATCGCATTCGCATTCGTCTGGTCGCCCCCGACGCGGCCGAGGTCGAAGACCTCGTTGCCCGTGACGGCGTCTATGGTTTCCGCCAGTCGGTCGACAACCGGAAACATTGCTGTGAGATCCGCAAAGTGCGCCCCCTGAACCGTGCGCTCGAAGGCGCGCAAGGCTGGCTCTCGGGTCTGCGGCGCGAACATTCCCAAGAGCGGGCGGACGTTCCGCTCGCCGTGTGGGACGTCGAGCGTGGGCTCACCAAGATCAACCCGGTCGCCGATTGGTCGGAGGCGCAGCTCACGTCCTATATCGCTGAAAACAATATCCCGGTGAATCCGCTCCATGCCCGCGGCTTCGTTTCCATCGGCTGTCAGCCATGCACCCGCGCCGTCGAGCCTGGCGAGAACCCGCGCGCCGGCCGTTGGTGGTGGGAGAACGAGGAACAGAAGGCATGTGGGCTCCATCTCAACCCGAACCGAGAGGGGAAGGCCGCATGACCGTGCTCACCTCCCATCTGAAGCTTCTCGAAGCCGAGAGCATCCATATCTTCCGCGAGGCCGCGGCGCAGTTCCGTTTGCCTGTCCTGCTCTATTCCATCGGCAAGGACTCGACGGTGCTGCTGCACCTGGCGCGAAAAGCATTCTGGCCGGCCAAGCTGCCGTTCCCGCTCCTGCACGTGGACACCACCTGGAAGTTTCACGACATGATCGCCTTTCGTGACCGGACGGCAAAGGAGCTTGGTCTCGATCTCATCGTTCACACCAACCATGATGGGCTCGCCAAGGGCATCAACCCGTTCGATCATTCACCCTCCGTCTACACCGACATCATGAAGACGCAGGCGCTGCGCAAGGCGCTCGACGACGGCGGCTTCGACGCGGCCTTTGGCGGCGCCCGGCGCGATGAGGAAGCCTCCCGCGCCAAGGAGCGTGTCTTCTCGTTCCGCGCGCCCGGCCATCGCTGGGACCCGCGCCTGCAACGCCCCGAGATGTGGCAGCTCCTGAACGGCCGCCTCGGGAAGGGCGAGACCGTGCGGATCTTCCCGCTGTCCAATTGGACCGAGGCCGATGTGTGGCGCTACATCACGTTGGAGAAGCTCGATGTGGTGCCGCTCTATTTCGCCAAGGAGCGTCCCGTGGTGGAACGCGACGGCCAGCTTCTGCTGGTCGATGACGAACGCATGCGGCTGAAGCCGGGGGAGGAGCCTCAGATGCGCAAAGTGCGCTTCCGGACTCTGGGTTGTTATCCGCTGAGCGCCGCAATTGAATCCGACGCCGCCGATCTTGAGGCCGTGGTGCAGGAGACGCTGACTGCGCGTGTGTCCGAGCGGTCCGGGCGGCTGATCGACCACGATCAGGACGGCGCCATGGAGATGAAGAAGCGTGAGGGTTATTTCTAATGGCTGTGGCTGCGCTCGACGAAAAACTCCCTAAGGGGACCGTTTTGGCTCCGGACCAGAAGTCGGGGGCCATGCTTAGTCTGTTGACTTGTGGTTCGGTCGACGACGGTAAATCCACGCTGATTGGCCGGCTGCTATGGGATGCGGCCGGGGTCACCGAGGACCAGCGTGCCGCCATCATGCATGCGTCCCATGCCCGAGGCGTCAACGGCGAAGAGATCGACTTTAGTTTGCTGCTCGATGGCCTTCAGGCCGAGCGCGAGCAGGGTATTACCATCGACATTGCCTGGCGTTATTTCGAGACCGAGCAGCGCCGCTTCGTCATCATCGACTCGCCCGGCCATGAGCAGTACACGCGCAACATGGCGACCGGCGCCTCCCATGCCGACATCGCAATTCTCCTTGTCGATGCCCGCCATGGCGTGAAGCGCCAGACGCGCCGCCACGCTGCCATCTGCGATCTCGTGGGTATCAAGAAGGTCATCCTCGCGGTCAACAAGATGGATCAGATCGACTGGTCCGAAGAAGGCTACCGCGCCATCGAGGCCGACTTCCAAAAGCTCGCCGAGAAGTTCGGCTTCACCGAGATCACCTCCATTCCGGTGGCGGCGCTGACCGGCGCCAATGTGGTCGCCCGGTCGGCGGAGATGCCCTGGTATTCCGGTCCGACCCTGCTCGAATATCTTGAGGACGTTGATCCGAAGGCGGACGCCGAGGATGCGCCGTTCCGCTTGCCCGTGCAGCTCGTGCTGCGTGCTGCGGATGACTTCCGGGGCTATGCCGGCACCGTGACGTCGGGAAAGATCACCGTTGGCGATCGTGTGGTCGACGCCAGAAGCGGTCTTGGCGCGACCTTGCGCCGGATCTCCACCATGAGCGGCGACCAGCCATTCGCCAGCAAGGGCGACGCGGTCACCCTCGTGCTCGACACCGATCTCGATATTTCGCGCGGCGCCGTGCTGTCCGAGGTTAAGCGCCGCCCGGTGAATGCCGATGTCATCGAGGCGCGGCTTGTCTGGCTCTCCGAAACACCGTTCGACCCCGAGGCAGGCTATCTACTCCGCAGCGCCACCGATCTTACGCCGGTGACATCCATGAGCGTGTCGGCGCTTGTCGACTTCGAAACGCTCGCCTCGACTCCGGCGCATGAGTGCGGCGTCAACGATATCGCCGACTGCCGCATTCTGCTTGGCCGGGCGACGGCGCTCGATCTTTTCAACGACTTGCCGCTCACCGGAAACTTCGTGCTGGTCAACGCCATTGACGGCGCCACCGTGGCGGGTGGGGTGATCAGTTGGGTGCAGAGCGGTGGACCGGCGACCGATGAGGTCGATGAGAATCTGCTGGTTCTGGACCGCGCCCGTCTTGCCGGGCTGTGCTCCGATCTCGGGAATTCCCCGGCCGATTCCGCGGAATTCGAGCGCCGTGCGCAGGAAGTGGCAATTCTGCTACGCTCGGCGGGGGTTCCGGTTCTGATCGAAACAGACCAATAATAATGCGTCCGCGTACGGTCGTGTCGGTAGCGTAGGGAGAGGCCTCATCAATGCTTGACCTCAGCTGGGCAGCGGCTCTGCTGCCGTTGGCTGGCGCTGGTTTCGGTGTTGGGTTCCTTGTGGGGCTGACCGGGGTTGGCGGCGGCGCGTTGATGACGCCTTTGCTTATCTCGACTTTCGGGGTGCCCCCGGCCACGGCTGTCGGCACGGACCTGCTTTACGCTTCGGTGACGAAGACCGTCGGCGGTTGGCGCCATCACGTGGCCGAGAATGTCGATTGGCAGATCGTGATCCGGCTCGCCATGGGCAGTATCCCCGCGGCGATCGCTCTGCTCGCGGTCATGTCCTATACGCAGTTCAACACGGAGGCCATGACCCACTGGATTCGTTACGGCCTTGCCTTCGCCCTGCCGGTCAGCGCCGTGGCCATCGTGCTCTATCCCATCATGGTGAAGGGGCATGCCGCCGACACCACCGAAGCACCGCCCAAGCGCGTGGTGGTCACCGTGTTGTTCGGCGCGGCGCTTGGTCTGCTGGTGACCCTAACGTCGGTCGGCGCTGGCGCCATCGGCGTGGTGGTGTTGGCCATGCTGTTCCCCTCGCTGCCGGCCAAACGCATCGTCGGCACCGACATTGCCCACGCCGTGCCGCTGACTTTGGTCGCGGGTGCGGGCCATCTCGGCCTCGGTCACGTCGATCCTTGGATTTTGGTCGCGCTGCTCTGCGGGTCTATCCCCGGCATTTTGCTGGGTACGCGGCTTGCCGGCGTCGCCCCGGAATGGCTGTTGCGGCCGTTGCTGGCGCTAACCCTGTGCTACGCGGCCTACGCGCTGCTCTACAAATAGCCGCTTAAGTCACGTCCTGGCTTAAGCCACGTCCCGCACGAGATCGCCCAGGGCCTCGTCGATATTCCGCTTGGCCATGGCACAGGCGCCTTTCTTGCTGAGAGACAGCGTGCGCAATGGCGATTGCGCGAGAATAGGAAGGTCGGAATGCGTGGGGTGGACGCTCGCGCACCACCTCGACCATTCCCGTCGTAGCTGGATCTCGTATCCGCGATATTGCGACCGATCGTTCGGCTTAAATTCGCCAAGCATGGGCTCACTCCGTAAAGCGTGCCCCCCGAACCCTAAACATGGTTTGCCGGAGCCGAGATTTCACCCTCTTGGCGGCAAAAATCAGCTGCGGGACGGCAAAATCCGTCCTTAGGGTTGATGAGGCTGCTTTGGGGAAGAATTTCGGAGACGAGCCGGTTGTTTCGGCTTCCATTCCCCTACCAGCTTTTGCGCTCGGGCGATCTGCTCGGGCGTCATCTGGGAAGCGGCGCGGTCACGATTTTTGGCCGCATCGTTGCTGTCTACCGATTGATCCGAAGTTGGAGATTGTGAGGCTCCGAGACTGAACCACACATACGCCTGAACGATGTCCTGGGGGACGCCCTTTCCGTTGGCGTACAGGACGCCGAGATTGTTCTGGGCTTTAGCGTCTCCCTGCTCCGCGGCGCGGTGAAACCACCCCGCCGCCACGGCATCGTCTGGGAGAACTCCGTAGCCTTGTAAATATAAGTTGCCGACATTGATCTGCGCCGGGGCAAGGCCTCGCTCAGCCAGCGGTAGCCAGAATTGCATAGCCTTCTGATAGTCGCCGCGCTCCATAGCGGCCGCGCCTTCCTCAAACGCCATCTCGACGATGGCGACCGTCTTCGGGGTCTCAGATGATGTCTCGGCCTCAGATGATGTCTCGGCCTCAGATGATGTCTCGGCCTCAGCTGGCATCTCGGTGTCAGAGGCATTCTCTGAGTCACAGCCCGTCAACATCATGACGAGAACGATACTTGCTAGGATACGGCGCATGAGGGCTCTCCAATTTGGATGGTAGTACGGCAGGCTAAGCGAAGGGGCGCAACGTCTGACAGTAGGCATGCTGCCCGTCGAGGATGCGCATCATGTGCAACTCCCCTAACAGCAGTTTGCCGAGGAGGGTTGGCTATGCCAGCTAGGCTTCGTAGTGGCAATGGGGAATGGTGCTGCCGGAAAGAATCTAACTTTCGACCTCGTCATTGGCGAACTTGGAGGAAGCACTGAAATTGAATGAGGCTGTTTGGGGAGGTTTTCTCGGGTTTCTGTGCGGGAGGAGTATGAGGGTGTAGCGGAGTCCGCCAATGTTGTCCTATGGTTCCTCCGGTCATATTGCCTAGAGTTATATCAACCTCGATAGGGTGCCAATGCGGCGGGGCCTTCCGTTTTGTTTGGTCGTCGTCTGGGGCTGTAGTGCCTCGGCCCAACAGGTACCGGAGACTCCTGCCGGCGTAGACGGCCCCCTCTGGTGACATCGCGAGACGCAGTCTCCGCGATCGGGCGCGGCCCGACCGACGTGTCACATGAGTTGGAACAAGAAGAGCTTGCCCGGAGCGTCAGCAGCACCACCGCGGCCCCCACAGTGCTGCGGCAATGGTACGCGTTCAAGGACCAGCTTAAAAACAAGCACAACTTCGAATTTGGCATCGCCTACACAGCAGTGCAGCAGCGAGCCAGCGAGAACATCATCGGCGGCGCCCGAGGCGTTGCCTTGCTCACTGATCTCTATGACTACCTCGATCTTTCGCCGCCTTCTGTCAGGCCAACCAAGGAAGCCGCTGGTGGGATTTTTGAGTTCCAAGGCACTTGGACGATTATTCAACCCGACGGACCGAACCGAAGGTTTATCGGCTTCTCCGTGGAAAGCCGTCACAGTCTTGGCACTGAAATTCCGCCACAGAACCTGTTTCTCGATGCGGGAGCATTCTGGCCCACCGCAACGGCATTCAGTGAGTTCGACCTTTCCGTCGTCTCTCTCTACTACGAACAATATTTGGCTGACGGTGCGGTTGGAATTCGAGTCGGCAAGACTCTGCCGTTCGAGATTTACGACTACATGAGCTTGAAGAATCCGAAGACGGATTTCCTCAACGCCGCATTCAATCTCAACCCCGCTATTGGCTGGGCCTCATTTGGTTTCGGCGTTGTCGGCGTCGTCCGCCCGGTCAAACCCCTCTACATCCTCGCGGGAATTCACGACATCAATGGCGGCCCAGATCAGGGGATTGAATCGTTTTTTACCGACAAAGAATATTTCAAAGCCTTGGAAATTGGTTGGGACACCAAATACGCGTTTGGCAACGGCAACATCCACGCCTTGTTCTGGGATACAGACCGGCGGACATCAACCAACACGCCGAGTTCCAGGGGCGTCACGGTGGGCGGCGAGCAAGAGTTCGGGCGTCTGCTCCCTTTCCTTCGCTACGGCTACTCGGAAGGTGGCGGCACACCTCTGCGCCATCTCGTGGCGGGCGGCTTTGGCATCAAAAAAATCTTCGGCCGGCCTAGCGACATCATTGGCGTGGGCTTGAGCTGGGGTCAGCCCATTGCTGACCATGTGTTCGTCGATCAAAAGGCGGTGGAAGTTTATTACCGCCTTCACCTAACCGGCGGGATCGCGATTACGCCGAGCATCCAATACATCAAGGATCCACCACTCAATTTGGCGAAAAACGAGCTTTATCTCTTCAGCATTCGGGGACGCGCGGCATTCTAATCTGCGGGAGATCAAGGCGCTTGGGGAGAATGACGGGCAGGGCTTCACGTATCGAGACGGAATGTAAATTTTCAAGACACGTCGATATTGCGAGGAAAGAGATTGAGCATGATCAGACAGAGTTTGGTGATCATTGGGGCGTTGTTTGTCGCCAGTACAGCGAACGCAGCTGAATTCTCCCAGCGCGAGCTGGCTTACATGCCTGCCACCCTACAAATCGAATTGTACAAACGCGGCGACCTCACGCCACTGGATGTGCTGAAGGCCCAGAAGGCCGAATATGATCGGACGGAGGAGAAGGTCAACGCGGTCACCGTTGCGCACTGGGACAAGGCGATGGAGATGGCCGCGGCATCCGAGCAACGCTACATCGATGGAAGCTACCGTCCGCTCGAAGGCATCACTGTCGGTATCAAAGACGAGCATTACGACAAGGGCGGGGTCATCACCCAGGGCTCGATGGTCCACAAGAATGACCCGCCCAAGGACCATGCCGATCCGATCGTGGCGAAGCTAAAGGCGGCCGGTGCGATCCCGGTGTTTCAGACGGCGGTACCGGAACTCTACCTCAACTTCGTCACCAGCACTGTTGCCTGGGGCACGAGCCGCAATCCATGGAACCTGAAATATGCGGTGGGCGGATCGTCCGGTGGATCGGGTGCTGCCCTAGCCGCGGGGTATGCCACGCTCGCTACGGGTTCTGACATGGGCGGGTCGCTGCGTATTCCCGCAGCGTTCAACGGCCTGTACACCATCAAGCCGGCCTTCGGCGCGTTCCATACCGACTTGCCCCTCGCGACGTTCTCAGGCAGCGGCCCGATGGCGCGAACGTTTGAAGATATGGTCATGATGTACAACGTCACGGCAGGGCCGGCGGAATATTCGCTGAACGTTATGCCGTCGCAGATCTACCCCGTTGAGTATGAGACCGTAAGCGATATCAAGATTGCCTATATCGGTGGCATGGGGATCGCCGAACCCTCTGACGAAGTCACCAAGGCGATGATGGACGCGGTGGAGGTGTTGCGGAAGCAAGGCGCCACGGTGGACGTGGTGGACTTCAGCTTCGGGACAACATCGGACGAGATGGCGGCTGAGTTTTATAAACTGGCGCTTGCAGGGTCCATGGGTGGGTTGTTCGCTGACTATGCAGGCGCCAAGGAGGAATTGACCCCCTACTTCCGCTACTTTGTCGCTAAGGCAGTGGAAGGCGGCTATGGCAACGTCCAGTTAGGCGAAGCCGAGCAGTACATGGTCAAGCTCTACAAAGCCTTGGCCGACCAGCTCTACAGCAAGGGCTACGACGTCATCCTTGTACCGACCATGCCCACCAGCCACATCCCCGCGGATTGGGATCCGACTGTTGCAGGTGCGGAAGTGGTCGATGGCGAGCACAAGTTCCACCGCATGGCCGGTGCGCTCTACACGATCCCGTTCAATTTTCTGAACACGTTCCCCGTCGCGAGCGTCCCTGTCGGACTGTCCAGCCAGAACATGCCCTTGGGTATGCAGATCGTGGGCAAGCCCCACGATACCGCGACGGTGTTCCGTGTCGCCTGGGCCTTTAGCAAGGGTGGCCCGCGACTGTTTACTTTCGATCGATATCCGAAAGTGCAGTAGGGCCCACCTCACCGGTCGTCCCATATTTTCTTGATTGTCTTGTCGTTGTGCATCCCAAGCTTGGAGGAAGCAATGAGATCCAATTTGACGAAAGTGATTGCCACGATCGCGTTTATGGCCGCTTTGGCCGTTGCCGCCGGGAGCGTCGCCGAGGCCTGTTCGCGCTACTTATGGAACTCAAACAAGCTCGGTGTTTTTTCGACACGCTCGATGGATTGGGCGCATTCCTTCGAGGATGTGCTTCTGATTATCCCGCGTGGCGCGCAGATGGATGGGGGCGTTGGTGCCGGCTCCGCGAAGTGGACCTCCAAATATGGCAGCGTCGTCCAAACCGTTTATCCCTACGCAAAAAAACATGGCTTCACGATCGACGATGGCGCGGCGGAAGGCATCAACGAGAAGGGGCTTACGGTGCATATGCTGTATTTGGAGACGACCCAGTACGCCGAGCCCGATGATAAGCCGGGTGTCAGCTATTTGAGATGGGGACGCTTTCTCCTCGATAACTACGCGACGGTCGCGGAAGCTGTTGAGGGCATGAAGACGATCCGCATCACCCCCGTAAAGTTTGGAAGCGAGGTGCTTGGCATTCATGTTGCCGTCGAAGACCCGTCAGGCGATTCCGCGATCTTCGAACTGATCGATGGCAAACTGGTGGTCCATCACGGCAGAGAGTTCACCGTGATGACCAACGATCCGCCTTACGACTGGCAGTTGGTCAATCTGAAGCAATATCAGACCCTCGGGGGCCTGCACTCAATGCCGGGCGGCATTGAAGGTGCAGATCGCTTCGTGCGGCTGGCCTATTATGGACAGTTCTTGCCGGAGCCAGCGGACGATAGCCAAGCGGCCGGCTACATCATGAGCCTCATCCATAATGTCGCAGTGCCATTCGGCGCGCCTTACGGAGGCCGTGCCGGGTCGGGTGAATATCCGACATGGTGGACGGCGGTCGTGGACCTCGACAACCGCATCCTCTATTTCAACTGGACGGCAAATCCCAACACGCTGTGGGTTGATCTGAACCTGATCGACTTCGCCCAAGTGAAAGAGATTCGGATGTTTGATCCAAAGGACCCTGCTGCCGCCGGTGAGGTCTCAGCCGCGTTCGCGCCCGTGCAGGCCGAGTAGAGCCTCCCGCAATGGTTGTCGTCGCAAGCCGAGGATAAGCTTGGTGCATGAACCAACAGTGTTATCGTGGTTCCCTTAAGCCATCAGAGGGAGGGAATAATGCGCGCGCTTATAATTGGGTTCTTTGCTGTCACGATGCTGATGTTTGCCGGACTTGTTTCAACGCAGGCCAAAGCTGCACCAGTGATACCGGCGGTAGAAAAACAGTCGCTTGTCGAGGATGTTCGCTGGCGTCGCCCCTATGTGCGTGGCCGTGCCGTGCGTGGCCGCGTTGTTGTGCGCCGCCCCGTTGTTCGCGGCCCTGTTGTGCGTCGCCCCGTGCGTCGCACTGTGCGTCGCGTGACGCGGCCCTGGCGCTGGTAGCAGTGTCTCTGGGTTGGCATGAAAGGCCGTTCAGGCGTGAACCTGAGCGGCCTTTGTGCTGATCAGCTGAAGGTTTGATTAAATAGCGCCGCCGGAAAGAAGCGAACTTTCGACCTTTCATCGAAGGTCAGCACTCTCTGAAAAGGACGCAACCGCCAAGGAACCTTTCCCGTATCTCCAGGGTTAATGATGGGCAGGCCACCTTGGAGGATTTTCGCATGGGACCAATTTTTGCAGCGCTTGTCCTGATGGGCGCAGCTGGCCTTTTGTGCTGGTTCTTGGACGCAGTCTCATCCGACGAAGGCGACTGATGAGACACTGCTGACCACTGCTAGTGATCCACGGTCAACGTTCCCAACACCTCAAGGCAGCTTCGCCGCGTTCACAGCAGAGCTAGAGCGAGGGGTGGCGCTGGTGGTGATGGAGACAGGGGACGGTGGACGCGGAGCTCAGGGGCTCCGCGCCCGGTGCCGAGGAAGGTTTGCTACATCAGCTATAGGGAAGTGCGACGAGACCAGAGCCGCAGGCCTAGTAGTAACCAGTGCATTCAGAATAGTAGCGGTTCCACCAGTAGGGGTTGCCTGTTGCTCTAGCTTTGCCATAGAGCCAGCCACACCCGCCACCGTATCCATAGGCGCTGTAGCGTAGGCCATACGAGCCGTAGCGGCGATATCTGCCGTAATAGCCGTGACGTTTATGGCCGCCCTTATAGGCGTGGTGCTTGCCGCCGCCATAGTGGCGCTTGGCACTGCCATAGTGGCGCTTGCCAGCACCGCGGGCGTGTTTGCCGCCACCGCCGCGACCGCCACCGTGGGCATGTTTGCCGCCACCACCCCGACTACCACCACGGGCATGTTTGCCGCCGCCGCCGCGACCGACAAGCGTAACGATACCGGGAGTGGCGTCGCCTTTCAGGAGCGGCACAGGGGTTGCCTGTGCAGAGCCCGATACAAGACATGTGGCGACTGCCGTTGCAGGCACTCTACTCGCCACATGTCTTGTATCGGGCTCTGCACAGGCAACCCCTGTGCCGGTCCTGAAAGGCGACGCCACTCCCGGTATCGTTACGCTTGTCGGTCGCGGTGGTGGTGGCAAACAAGCCC
>PVMS01123938.1_pt1 | contig 11818 bp, 12 predicted proteins | sample 1853461 | NCBI WGS metagenome assembly PVMS01 (sample SAMN08582032, study PRJNA380276) | Marine sediment metagenome, whole genome shotgun sequencing project. | isolation source: ocean sediment barecode stripped | collected 2017
GGTCAATAACCTTAACGCCTGTCTCAAGAACATTAACAGAGACATCCTGATCCTCGAACGCAGGGGCCGGCCTATGAATGTTCTTGAGACAGGCGTTAAGGTTATTGACCTGCTGGTTCCGTTTCCCCGTGGTGGAAAAATGGGGATGTTCGGCGGTGCCGGTGTGGGCAAAACCGTTGTTATGATGGAGATGATCCATAACATCGCCATGCAGCATGGTGGTATCAGTGTTTTTGCAGGCGTTGGTGAGAGAACCCGTGAAGGAAATGACCTTTATCATGAGATGAAGGATTCAGGCGTTCTTCCAAAGGCCGCTCTGATCTACGGTCAGATGACGGAACCGCCCGGTGCGCGGGCAAGAGTGGCGCTTTCCGCGCTTACCGCTGCAGAGTATTACAGGGATGAGAAGGGCCAGGACGTGCTGCTTTTCGTCGATAATATATTCCGGTTCACCCAGGCGGGTTCTGAGGTATCGGCCCTACTCGGTCGTATTCCTTCCGCTGTTGGTTATCAGCCGACTCTGGGTACGGACCTTGGTGCACTCCAAGAAAGAATTACATCAACAAAAAAGGGTTCCATTACATCCGTACAGTGCGTATATGTGCCTGCCGATGACTTGACAGACCCTGCACCTGCTACGACATTTGCCCATTTGGATGGTACGGTTGTTCTTTCAAGGCCCATTGCCGAGCTCGGGATCTATCCTGCTGTTGACCCGCTGGATTCCACATCAAGAATTCTTGATGTCAATGTCTTAGGTGAAGAGCATTATTCAACTGCCATGCAGGTCCAGCAGATCCTCCAGAAGTACAAGGAGCTCCAGGATATTATTGCGATCCTGGGCATGGACGAGCTCTCAGATGAAGACAAACTGATTGTTGGCCGTGCCCGCAGGATGCAGCGTTTTCTGTCGCAACCGTTCCATGTGGCAGAGACCTTTACCGGTATGCCTGGAAAATATGTCACGGTGAAGGATACGGTAAAGGGATTTAAGGAGATTATCGATGGAAAACATGATGATCTTCCTGAGCAAGCCTTTTACATGGTAGGCGGCATTGAAGAGGTCCAGGAAAAGGCTGCAAAGATGGCAGCCGGCAATTAGAGGTGATTGATTTATGGCAAAACTACATTTAGAAGTTGTTACACCAGCAAAGATAACAGTGAGCCAGGATGTTGATATGGTTGTAGCGCCGGGTTCCCTTGGCGAATTCGGTATCCTGGAAGGGCATGTCCCGTTTCTTTCGGGACTTATACCTGGCGAACTTCGATATACTGTGGATGACAAAACAGAATTTCTGGCTGTGACCAGTGGTTTTGCTGAGATTTCTGATGACAATGTCTCCATACTCGTGGATGCAGCCGAAACCGCTCAGGACATTGATGTTGAGCGGGCCAAGCAGTCTATGGAAAGGGCCAAAGAGAGACTTGAAAAGAAGGCTCGCAGTGCCGAGGATATCGATTTCATAAGGGCGGAGGCTGCTTTAAGGCGGGCTTTGATGCGTATCAAGGTTGTAGGGAAAATACAATAAACAGACCAATCGAATATTGATTAGAAGGCAAGTGCCTTTGGCGCTTGCCTTTTTTATTGACCTTTGCAGGAGAAGTGAATACTATTAATTTTTATGAAGAACTCAGATCAAGAGGTTTCATGATTGAATGAATGGCAACAATTAGATCTGTGTTTTAGTGAGGACAATGAAAGCATGAATGAAATAGGGGATGTGGATCAGTTTCAACTGCTTGAAGAGAAGATAGATTCTCTCATTGCGTTGATCACCGACTTAAGAAAAGAAAAAGAGCTCCTTGCCGAACAAGTTCAGATTCAAGAGATGGAGCTATCTGATTTAAATGAACAAGTTGGCAACCTGAATACAAGCAGGGACGGGGTTAAGCAAAGGATTGTTTCCCTTTTGGAAAAAATTAATCAGATTGATGTGTAACCGATTTTTTGTAAAGGATATCAAACCGTTATTATCTGATAAAATAGTATCCGGCAAGATTTGAACAGTAAGCTGGTTCAGGATTTAATCTCCTGAATTGCCAGCGATTATTCTCCATATGCCACTCGACAGCCAGATTATAAACCCCGCGAGGGCTTAAACGTGGAACAGTCTGTCAGAGTCAAAATCCTGGATCATGAGTACCTCATCCGAAGCGAGGAAGAAGAGGCGCAGGTCCGGCAAGTCGCTGAATTTGTGGATGAAAGATTTAGGGAAATCAGAGACAATTCACAGGGACTTTCCGAAACCAAAACCGCAATCCTGGCCGCGTTTCATATTGCTAGTGAATTTTTTCAGGCCTTGAAAGATCGTGAAGATCTGGAAAAGGACATCCAGAGCCGTGCGCAGGTGCTGAATTTACAGATTGATTCCATGTCTGAGTAGCAACGGCTTTCACCCGGATTTGAAGTTACAACATTTTCCTCATGTCTCAGCATGTGGTTGTAAACGAGATGTTTGTGAGGGGAATTGATAAAGGATTCTGTTGGCTCGCATTGTTCGGGGTAAAACTGTTGCGTTCAGTTTTATTTATGCGGCCTGTTTTCGCCTTGATTCGTTGAATCAAAAGAATCCATATAGAATAAAGACGAAGATTAAGAGGGCTACTACAACACCAAGGGTGACAATATATTGAGTTCAACAGTAGAAGAGACGTCAATGGTGATATCAAACTGGCAAGATGAGGAAGATTAGCGTCATTGCTTTGGGGTACCCCCTCTTTTCTCTCTCGCATCCAGGAACCGCCCTCCCTTAATTTTGTCCTTATTCCATTAGAGCCACATAAAGATTTCTGTTTTTTCTATTTTCTGATTTTCGCACCGATTAGAGTGTTTGCGTATCAGCTTGCCGGACATGTCTAATTATTTCTGAGTGCAGTCAAATTGTATCCGGGCCGATATATTCGGGGGAAAACATTATTATGAGTTTAACTTTAATTCAGTTAATTGGAATCATCCTAGCCTGTCTTTTGGGTGGGGTCCTTGTCGGCTTTTTTGTGCGCAAGAAAGTTGTGGAAAGCAGGATCGATGCCATAGAAAAATACTCAAAGAAAATCCTGGCCGAAGCCCAAAAGGAAGCGAATTCCACTAAAAAAGAGGCTGCGCTTCAGGCCAAAGATACGCTCTACCAGATGAAGCTGGAATTTGAGAAAGAGACGAAAGGAAAGAGAGATCAGTTGCAGGTCCAGGAAAAACGTCTCTTTAATAAGGAAGAGAATCTGGACAAAAAGATTGACCAGATCGAGAAAAGAGAAGGCCGGATTGCTGAAAGAGAAAGGTCCATTGACAAGATTGAAAAAGAACTGAGGAAGAAAGAGAGCACGTCAGACCGTCTTATTCAAGAACAGAGAAAGCAGCTTGAAAGACTGGCAGGCATTTCTGCTGAAGATGCAAAGAAACTCCTTATGGAATCCATGGAATCTGAAGCCAAACATGATGCCGCAAAATTGATGCGGAAGATCGAGAGCGAAGCCAGGGACAAAAGCGACCGGAAGGCCCAGGAAATCCTTGCCCTTGCAGTAAAGCGGTATTCCGGTGATTATGTGGCTGAAAAGACGGTGTCTGTTGTCCACCTGCCAGGCGATGAGATGAAAGGGCGAATCATCGGGAGGGAAGGCCGGAACATTCGAGCTATTGAGGCGGCAACCGGTATAGACCTTATTGTCGACGACACCCCGGAGGCGGTTATCCTTTCCGGATTTAATCCGGTGAGAAGGGCTGTTGCCAAGCTTTCTCTGGAGAAATTGATTGAAGACGGCAGAATCCATCCTGCCAGAATAGAAGAGGTCGTTTCCAAGGTCACCAAAGAGGTGGAAGCCACCATCAAAGAGGCCGGAGAACAGGCTGCCTTTGACGTTGGTGTCCATGGAATCAATCATGAGCTGATTAATCTCATAGGTCGTTTGAAATACCGTTCAAGTTATGCTCAGAATGTGCTCCAGCACTCAATGGAGGTCAGTTTCCTCTGCGGTGTGATGGCTGCAGAGCTTGGTCTGAACGTGAAACAGGCCAAACGAGCAGGGCTGCTTCATGATATTGGAAAAGCTGTCGACCATGAAGTTGAGGGCCCCCATGCAGCCATCGGGGCGGATCTTGCAAAGAAATACGGTGAATCCACTAAGGTGATTCATGCTATTGCGGCCCATCACGAGGAAATTCAGCCGGAAACGGTGTTGGCCGTACTGGTCCAGGCGTCAGATACCTTATCAGGAGCGAGACCCGGGGCGCGCCAGGAGATGCTGGAGTCCTATGTTAAGAGATTGCAGGATCTGGAAAAGATTGCCTTGTCTTTTAATGGGGTCAATCAGTCTTATGCTATCCAGGCAGGCCGTGAAATCCGAATCATGGTTGAAGGAAAGACAATTAATGACGATCAGGCGTTTGTTGTCTGCAAAGATATTGCCAAGAAGATAGAGAAGGAGCTTTCCTACCCGGGCCAGATCAAGGTTATCGTGATCCGTGAGACACGGGCGGTGGAGTACGCGAAGTAAAACGGTATAAGGTATGGGGTAAGGCGCGGTGCACGGCAAAGGAGCTTGTTCTCATTTAGTATAATTTTACCACGGACCAGGCTTCGCTTATAGCTTCGCCCTGGCAAGCGAAACACGGAAGGGACACGGAGGACAGGGATCTCAAAGATAAGTTTAAATCCTTTTTTGACCGTATCGTAAAAAGTGAAAGATTCTATTTCCCGTCATTCCAGCGAAGGCAGGAATCCAGGCATATTAATAGATCCCAGCTAGCCTGGACTCCAAATTCAGAAAGTTATTCAGTATTGAAATCTTCGTGTCTTTGTGGCTATTTTTCTTTTGCCTCATCTGTTATTTCAACTGGGCCCTTCATAATACTATCTGCTTGCGAATCAGACAATAAAAACGGATAATCGTTTTCCGAAGATATGGCAGGACGACTTTTGTCTTCGCTATCTGTTTTTTCAAATAAGGCCAGAGAGTATTCCTGTGTCCCCTTCATCTTCACGGTGTAGACGGGATTGGTGAAGCTATCCTTTTTCGGCTCATCCGTATATCTTTCACATTTCAACTTGGCAAGGGCGGAGAGCATACTGTTTATTACGGATTCATCTGCCTGTTGACCATCCGGGGTTTCCCAGGCTATCTTTGGTTCAGGGGGTGCGGCAGGAGCATTGTCGTTGCCCTCTGCCTGATCAGTGGGCTCCGGGGTGGTCGTTTTTTTTACCAGTACCAGGGTTTCCTTTCCCTTGATGATTTCCATCCCCTCAATTTCATCCTGATCAAAAGAGAGCACGGTCTTGTCCAGGAGCGTGTCTACGGTAAGGTCAAATTTAGACTTGAAATTTCCTTTGGCGTGATAGACGCGAATATCGCCAGCCATTCTTACGAAGGTATGGTTCCAGGTCGGGGCCGGCCGACCCATTTCAAAGTCCAGCTTTAACATGTCATCTGCCCACGCCTTGATTGAACTCTTTTTATCCTCTGTAAGATCAAACAGATGATCGCTTTTTTGTTCTGAAACCAATGTTTCCAATTCAAATTCTACAATCACATCAAGCATGCTTTCGACCTTGCCCGTATCAGCAGGATATCCCTCAGGCGAAATAAGCCATTTGCTGTCGGTCTTGCTCAGAATAACAGCCGTGTCAGCCTTGGAAATCTCAATTTTTGTGATATCCTTTTTATCAATCACAGGGATGTCGGGCAACTGGTAATGGGTCTTATTCCCATTGCGGGAAAACAGATAGAAAGACATCGCAATAATTACAATGGCAAGCAGGATATATTCTTTTTTGGCTTTCATGTTATTTCCTTTCTCAACTCTTTATTTCTGAAACATCAATCGAATATTTTTTTGCCTGGAATGTCGGCGGAACAACACAATAAGTCCGAATGCTACCACAATAACCGGCAGACCGGCAATGTTAAATGCCTTGATAAATGTCTTGACTGCCGGGCCGGTTTCAGCAAGCGGATTGAAGCGCTGTTCTTTACTTCGCATGACGGCGATTTCGTTCCGACCGTTCAATGCATCCAGCACATTCAGGATGAATGTGGCATTGGTACTCATTCCTTCTGCATCAATCATGTTGTTTTTGAGCACGTCGGATGTTGCCAGGAGAAAAATCCTACCTGGTTTGCCTTTGGTAATGATCTCTCCTTTTCCTTCTATTTTTACTTGGGTTTCATTGGGTTTTTTTTCAGAAGAGTTTTCGACTTTTTCCTCATCAGCCTCATCTGTTTCTTTCTCCGGAATGGGCTTTCCCGCAAAATAACTGGGAAATTCCCCTTCAAGCATATAGGCAAGGGGTACGCTTTTCATCTCATCGGATGGCGGAGGATGAATGAATCGTGGGTTTAAGTTGATTCTTCCGCTCATCTCCCAGGATTTTTCAGATGATGCAAACAGTTTTAAGGCCTCCAGACCATGTTCTTCAATGCGCTTTTTATCCAGTTCAAGGGGAGAGGCCTTAAGGACCACCAGTTCTTTGATGCCTTTCATAAAATCAATATCATTATCTATAAATGCGTCCTTGATTATAGGTGCAAAATAAACAGGGGTTTCTCCGCCGCCCATTTGTTCATTCGCCATCTGTCTGAAGCAGTTTTCATCCATGACATAAGATTTTTTTATGCTGATGCCGTAATGTTTAAGCAGTTTTTCCAGCCCCGTATTAACGGGAATGAATTGAGGCCCTTGATTGTATGCATAAGGTTGATTTTGGGGAGGAGAGACTTCATTGAAGGCATCCAGAAAAAGAGCAAGGCTCTTGCCCTGCATCAGGAACTGGTCGATCTGGAATAATTCGTAATCGGAAAAAGTCTCCTTTGCCCCGGCTATGACTAAACAGTTGAAGCTGTCCGGGATGGTGCCGTCTTTCAGATTGACATCCCGAATGGTGTAATTCTGGGACGTAAGGCTGCGGAAATTGGATATGGCACTTTGATCCGGCTGATACGGGTTCATCATGGAGGCCGAGGAAACCGCCAGAGTGCCGTGATCTGCGAGATAGCCGATATCCTCGTTGATTTCGATGATTGATTCGATGTTTTCATTAATAATCTCTTCCATCTCGTTTATATCCGCCATGCTGTACTGTGTCCCGAACAGGGGAACTCGCATGACATTGACAATGGGGATGGTTATGGCCTTGTCCTCATATTCCATTACAAGACCTACGGAGCCATTGCCGGGTTCAATGTTGTTCTCGGCAATTGCCGGCCAGTTGAGACTCAGGATATTGTATTTTTTTATCTCAGATTCAAGATCCTTATCCGTTGAAGGGTCGAAATGTTCAAACGAAAGCTTTCCGAAAGTTTTGGAATTTAGTTTCTGGACAATCTCTTCCAGTTTATCCGGAATCGAAGGCAGTTCATTCAGTCGTATATAAGGGGCAATGATTTTTAGCGAAGATGAGAAAAACAGTTTGATTTATGTTCTCTTTCAGATTCAGAAACGCGCTGATTTTATTATTGAGTTTCTGGATGGATGTTGTCAGTTTGTATTCAAGCCCGTCCGTTGAGGTGATGGTCGGGATCTTTTCAATCATGTCCCCATGGATGATGACAAGACCCATGTAGGCCTTTTGGAATTTGATCTCGTCTTTTTCAATGTTTTGGATCTGGACCGGATGGATGCCGTAATTGGTTGCTATCTGTTGATTCTCATCTGATTTTGAGTTTATTCCTCCCACATCAAGGCTGACATCATAAAACCGGTAGTTGAAATAGCGGTTTCCATGAATGGAATACTCCTCCAAAAGGTCGTGAAGATAACGTTCCGTGTTATTGTGAGGTGCCGGTAAATTTTTGCTGAAAAAGACCTTTATGGTCAGCGGCTCAGAAAGTGTGGAAACAACCCTTTGGCTGGCCTTGGAAATGGAGTATATCCTGTTGTCAGTCAGATCCATCCTGGAAAAGAGGGTGATCCCTGCAACATTTATCAGAACAATGGCAATCATGTAGATGATAAACTTGATATAGCGCTGTATCCGGTTCTTCATTATATTGTCTCCTTAATTAGCAACTGTTTAGCCACTAAGCCACCAAGCCACGAAGATTCGATTTCCTTTGTGTCTTTGTGCCTATCTGAGTCGTTTTCTTAATTTTTTCCTTCCATAACCAGGTGTGTGCCATACAGTCCGACAAAGCTGACGCTCAGAAAGTACAGGATGTCTCTGGAATCAATTATGCCTCTTGAGATGTTCTGAAAATGAAAGTCCGCGCCCAGGTATTCGAGAATCCCCAGCAGAGACTGGGGGAGAAAAAAGAGCATTTTGTCAACCAATGTCAGGGCAAAGCAGATGGCCAGGCCGATGATAAAGGCAATGATCTGGTTCCTTGTCATGGACGATGCAAAAAGGCCCACAGCGGAAAAGGCAGCACCCAGCATTATGGCGCCGATATATCCTCCGGCTACAGGTCCCCAGTCAATCTGTCCGAGAAAGGATACGGTTATGGGATATGCCAGGGTCGGGATCAGCATGGCGGTAATAAAGGCAACGCTTGCCAGGAATTTACCCAGAATTACATCACGGAAGGTCACCGGTAACGTCAGAAGAATCTCATAGGATCCCATGTTCAGCTCTTCGGAGAACAGACGCATGGTGATGGCCGGGACCACGAAAGAAAAAATAGGGGGCAAGAGGGTAAAGAAGTTTCTGAGATCTGCCTGGTTATAGAGAAAGAATGTTATGAAAAAGAACCAGCCGGTTACCAGAAGAAAGATCGATATAACGATATAGGCAATGGGAGATACGAAGTAGGTCTTGAATTCTTTTCTGAAAATATTTATGATCTGACTCATATCAGTTCTCCTTGGTCAGTTGCCGGAAAATGTTTTCAAGCGACTGGGTTTCTTGATGAAACTCCAGCAGAGTCCAGTCGGTCTGTTTGATTTTCCGATAGATCTCTCCGCGAAGGTCCGAGGAGGCTGGGCATGTCAGTCTCACATGCAGGGCGCTTTCATCGTCAGTATTTTTATCAAGAGCCTCCTGAAAGGTCACGTGCGCAAATGAACCCAGTTCGGTTTTCGCGGACTCAAGATCGGCATCCAGCAGGGAAATGTTGATCGTGTATTCCCCGCCTGCTCCCTGTCTGAGCTCTTCCGTGGTCTCATCCGCAACGATTTTACCCTGGTTCAGAATAACTACCCGGTCACACGTGGCCTCAACCTCACTCAGGATATGGGTTGAAAGGATGATGGTTTTGGTTTTCCCAATTTCCTTGATGATGTCTCGGATTTCCACGATTTGGTTCGGATCAAGACCTGAGGTCGGTTCATCCAGTATCAGTATCTCAGGATCGTTCATCATGGCATGTGCCAGGCCCACCCGCTGTTTATAGCCCTTGGAAAGCTGACTTATGGGTTTATGCATGACCTCATTGATGCCGCAGAGGTCGGCCAACTGTCGAATCCTGGGCATTTTTTTATCCTTCCCAATGCTCCGGATATTTGCCACAAAATCCAGATAGTCAAATACCAGCATGTCATGGTAGAGGGGTGCCGATTCCGGAAGGTAGCCCAGAAGCGTTTTAATCTCCAGGGTATGCTCATCAATGGAGTAATCCTTGACACGGATATCCCCTGATGTGGGGCTGAGAAAACCGGTAAGCATTCTCAGTGTCGTGGTTTTTCCAGCGCCGTTAGGGCCCAAAAGTCCCAATATCTCGCCTTTTTGAATGTCTAAGTTGATTTGATCGACGGCACAAAAATCATCAAAATATTTCGTCAGGCCTTTGACATGTATCATGACTTACTCCTTAATCCCCTATCAAAGAGTGAATATTGCAACATCACATTTTCGGAATGTCCAAGGTATTCTATATGGATTTTTTTCGATATGCTTTTTGGGAGGATTTCATATCCAATTTACTTTTTGGATGAAGAAATATATGGAAATAGGAGGGGGATGTCAATAGGAATTTTCCAGGGGAACGTCAAAGTCGCGTCCTTTAAATCACAAAGACACAGAGGCATAAGGATTCCCCCCTTTTTCTTTGTGATCTTGGCGGTTTTGTGTGAGAAATTCGTTGGGGTTTAATCTACCGATCTTCATGCGTGTGCCACAATCGCAGTATATAGATAGTGGATTCCTGGATCTCATAGCGCATTTCATATCTCCCCACGATAATTCGCCGTATCTCGCGCGGTTCAAAATCAAGCAGTTTTTTGCCGATACGCGGGTTAATCAACAACGTGGTCGGCGCATTAGCCAACGATTCCACTACGCGTGCGGCAGCAGGCCGATTTACTGATGCAAGAAACTCATACAGTCGTGCTAAATCGGACAGCGCCTTACTGGTCCACTTCAGTTCCATCAGCGCGGTACCGGCAACGGATCGTCAGTGCTGAGGCTATCGGCCCATGCCTGGACCGCCTGATGGTCGATGACAAGGCCTGCGTCTACGTCAGCAAGCGCCTCCCGTGTCAACCGATTACGTTCTTCTTCTTGATCAATCCAGTCCGACAATGCCTGTTTCATTATCCAACCGCGCGACCGATCAAGTCGAGCGGCCATTTGGTCGACCTTTTCGGCAAGCGGTAGGGGAACATGTGTGGTTAATACTTTGGTTTCTGTTCGAGCCATAGCGATTACTCCTTGCATTCTTGTGAGTCACAATTAATCATAATGATTAATTGTGACTGCGTCAATCAATATCTGGTCGGAAGATCTCGTGGACTCGGAAGTTATTTTAAAGGTCATTTTTTTCTTTAGTTCCTGATTTTTTTAAGTATAATGTCCCCCATGTCTCAAGAAGCAGGAATAGTCTACCTTGTCGATGGCAGTTCATACCTTCATCGCGCCTTTCATGCCATAAGAAACCTGGCTAACTCCAAGGGATTTCCGACAAATGCCGTCCTTGGTTTTACCAAAATGGCCTTGAAACTCATTAACGACAAAAAACCGGGATACCTTGCCTTTGTCTTTGATGTAAAAGGCCCCACCTTCAGACACGAAATCTATAAAGACTACAAGGCTAACCGTCCTCCAATGCCGGAAGACATGGCAGTCCAGATCCCTGTCATTAAAGAGATCCTCAGGAACCTGAATGTTGCGATCCTGGAAAAGCAGGGATATGAGGCGGATGACATTATCGGGACACTGGCCAGGGAGTGTGAAGAAAAGGGCTTTGAGGTCGTCATGGTGACCGGGGACAAAGACTTCAGGCAGCTTGTCACCCACAACGTTTCCATGTGGGATACCATGAAGAATGTTATCACTGATTATGAATCACTGAAAGAGCCCTATGGATTTGAACCGGAAATTTTTATCGATGTCATGGGGCTGTCCGGTGATACCTCGGACAATATTCCCGGGGTGCCGGGCGTGGGGGAAAAAACCGCCATCAAACTTATCCATGAGTTCGGTTCGTTTGAGAAGGTTTTTGAACATGTTGAAGAAATAAAAGGAAAGAAACTTAAAGAAAACCTCCTGAAATTCGAGGACCAAGCTGTCTTAAGCAAGCAGCTTGTCACCATAGACCGTTTCGTGCCCCTTGATAGCGATATCGAGCAGTTCAGGGTAGGAACACCCCGTAGTGAGGAACTGTCAAAGATCTTCCAGGACATGGAGTTCAGGGGACTGTGGGAAGAATTTGCGACCAGAAAGGAGGTCGTCAGCAACTACAGCCTGTGTCTTACAAAGGATTCCCTGACGGACCTTGTGAAAAAAATAGAGGAAGCCGGACTGGTTTCGGTGGATACGGAAACTACCAGCCGGGATCCTCTCCAGGCCAGGCTTGTGGGAATCTCCTTGTCATGTGAGGAGGGAGAGGCATGCTACCTTCCCATCGAACACAACTGCCTGGGAGCCCCACGGCGGTTGGCCTGGTCAGAGGCCCTTGA
>PVMS01151312.1_pt1 | contig 11818 bp, 11 predicted proteins | sample 1853461 | NCBI WGS metagenome assembly PVMS01 (sample SAMN08582032, study PRJNA380276) | Marine sediment metagenome, whole genome shotgun sequencing project. | isolation source: ocean sediment barecode stripped | collected 2017
AGAATCAGCTGCATGGACGAGTAAATCGTATCCATCACGGAAAACGGTGCTGCAGAGCGGGGGTCGGTAAAGCCGTTGCCGGTCCAGCCGTGTGTCGCCAGCAGGTCCCGAACTTCATCGGCACCATTGGGACTGCCGTCCGGACCGTCCAGAACATATAATGGACGCTGCTCAATGGGAGCCGGAGGCTGATCGAAGTCTACATTGTTGCGCACCCCACGTCCCAGGACGGATTGCCTGCCCGCTTCAGTTCGGCACGTACCCGAACAAACACAGAGGTCTGTCCGTCCGCCTGGAATGAGTAAGCGCCATTGTCATCGGAAACCATCGTGTCCAGAACAGCGCCGCCGTTCGCCGCGACCAGCTGTACCGTCGCGCCGCGGATCGGACGATTGCTAATGGACGAAAAATTCAGTCCGTCACAGTTTGCATTGGGACTTGGCAATTGATATCGCAGAACACCGGAAATAGTTACGACGGGAGCCGGTTCGGAAACGGTGACGTCGACGTCATCGCTGGCGCTAAGGCCGCCCGCATCGGTCACCGTTAATCGAAAGGTCAGTGTTTCCGGCGTGTTAGCCGCAACATTCGGGGCAGTGAAATCAGCCCGCGCCAGGCTGGCATTGCTTATGGTGACAGCCGTACCAGTCACCTGCGACCACGCGAACGTAAGCGTGTCGCCGGCATCCTGATCGGAGCCGGTACCGCTCAACTGAACGGTGGTATTTTCGATGACACTCTGATCGAAGCCGGCGCTGGCCGTCGGTGCCGTGTTCGTAGTGCCGCCGTTGCCATCGCCGGAACCGCCACTGCAGGCAGCAAGTGAAACCAGGAGCGCGCTCAATAAAATGGACCGGATCGGTCGGGATATCCTTATCATCAGAACCTCAAACTCTCTTTTGGTACGAATTCGTCGCGCTATCTGTGACGTTGATAATACCGGTGGTTGACGCTGGCGAAAAGATGCCAGCCTGTGCGAATTCGGCGACAGCGAGCGGTTAACAGTAGGCCGGGTTTTGTCCAACTACTCAATATCATTTTTAATGCGACACATGTCCTTTACGGTCAACAAGTATTGATAGAATCTGAGCCGCATAACAGTCATTGGTTCACAAAAGCTTTAAAAGCCTGAAATACATATGAAAAACAATGAGATACTGGTAACCGGCGGTGCCGGATACATCGGCAGCCATGTTGTTCGGCAGCTCGGCGCTGCCGGCGAGTCCGTCGTCACGCTGGATAACCTCTCAACCGGGTTTGAGGCTGCCGTCACCGCCGGTGAGCTGGTGATCGGCGATACCGGCGACGAGGCCTTGCTTGAGCGTCTTTTCAGCGAGCACAACATTGACACGGTGATGCATTTCGCCGCACATACGATCGTGCCGGAATCGGTTGCAGACCCGTTGAAGTACTACCGCAACAACACCGCCAACAGCCGTACCCTGCTTGAGGTGGCACACAGGCATGGCGTCAAACATGTCGTGTTTTCATCAACCGCAGCGGTGTATGGCGTCCTCGCCGACGGCAAGGCGTCGGAAGACACGGCGACCAACCCGATAAACCCCTATGGCACCTCCAAACTGATGACGGAGTGGATGCTCCGCGACCTGGCGTTTGCCGGTGGCCCAAGCTACGTCGCATTACGCTATTTCAACGTCGCAGGCTGCGAGCCCACCGGCCAGATCGGCCAGTCAACGCCAAAAGCCACGCTGCTGGTGAAGGTCGCCTGCGAGGCCGCCGTTGGCCGACGTGACCGGATATCGGTGTTCGGCACCGACTACCCGACGCCCGACGGCACGGGTCTGCGCGACTATATCCACGTGGAAGATCTCGCCAGCGCGCATCTTGATGCCCTGAAATACTTACGCGGTGGCGGCGAGTCCACCACGCTGAACTGTGGTTATGGCCACGGCTACAGCGTTCGTGAGGTGCTGCAGGCCGTTGAGCGGGCGAATGGCCAACCACTGAACATTGTCGAAGAGCCTCGGCGCGCCGGCGATCCACCGGAACTGGTGGCCATTGCCGACAAGGTCCGTAGCGTGCTTGGATGGACGCCGCAATACGATGACCTGGACGTGATCGTCGAAACCAGCCTGAACTGGGAACGGAAAATCGCCGCGCACGACCCTGAAGCCTACTGGCCGGCATGAAATTGCCTGATAGCAGAGTGCTAGACTCCAGTCATGAGACTTCCGCGCCCACAATCACTTAACGGCCTGATCCTGGTCGGATTCGGACTGGTGGCATTACCCCTGGTCATCGCGGTTATCTGGGCCCTGTTTAGTCTTGACCGGCTGGCCGAACAAAGCGAAAAGCTGGTCATAGCAGGTGTTTCCGCCGCGGAAAACAACCAGTTGCTGGCTGAGCAGGCCAGTAACCTTGAACGCGTCGCGCGTCAACACCTGGTGCTCAGGAACCCGGACAGCCTGGAACTCCTGCGCCAGGACCTGGGCCGCTTCGAAGCCACGCTCGACAAGATCGAGCCACAGGCAAGCAATGCCGGGGCCGTGCAGCTGTTATTTTCAATACGCTCGATGGCGCGGCGGGTGGTGTTTGCGATGGCACAGGGCGACATCAGCGACGGTGAAGCGCAGGTCATGATCTCCGAATTTACGCGCCTGCGGCAGCTTGTAACGGAGCTCACCGGTACTTTAAGCACCTACATCGATCAGGAGCTAAACGCGCTGCAGGCAAGCACGCTACGCGCGAAGCAGGTCTCCGCCTGGCAAACCGCGGCACTCATTCCCGGCACGTTAATCCTGGTTTTGTACTTCACGTTGCTGGTGGCACGACCGATTCGACAGATTGACCGTGCAATCTCGCAGCTGGGCAAAAGCGGTTTCTCAAAGCCGATCGAAGTCAAAGGTCCAAGGGATCTCGAGCGGCTTGGCCGGCAGCTGGACTGGTTGCGTATGCGATTGCTTGAGCTGGCCCAGGAGAAAAATCGTTTTCTGCGTCACATGTCGCATGAGCTGAAAACGCCCCTGGCAAACATTCGGGAAGGCACGGATTTGTTGCTCGATGGCACCGTCGGCGACCTGGACGCGCCGCAGCGCGAAGTCACCGACATTCTGCGTATGAACGGATTGAAGTTGCAGCAGCTGATCGAGAATTTGTTGAGCTTCAGCGCGTGGCAAACAAAAAACGAGGTTTTGACGCTAACGGATTTCCCATTGCGCGCCCTTGTGATCAGCGTAGCGAAGACGCAACGGCTCGTGTTGAAAAGTGCGCATGTGCAGTTGCGGCTGGAAGTCGCGGATATAGTCGTAACTGCCGATCGCGACAAAATTCGAACTGTGCTCGATAATTTACTCTCGAACGCAGTAAAGTTCACGCCGAAGGGCGGTGTCATCACGGTACGAGCGAACAAGACGGAAAGCAGTTTTGTGCTGGAGTTCGCGGACACAGGCCCAGGAATCCCGAAGGATGAAGGCCCTCGTATATTTGAGGCCTTCTTCCAGGGCCAGCGAGAACAGGGAGGACCGGTTGGTGGAACCGGCATTGGACTGTCGGTGGTGCTCGAGTGCATACAAGCTCACCAGGGTTCCGTAGAATTGGTCAACTCGGAGGAATTTTCCGGTGCGCACTTCCGCATCCAGGTTCCTCAGAAACAGGTACACGAACAACCGAGGATTGCTGCGAATGCATAAGGCATCATCTACAATCTGGATACGAAAACTAAGCCTGCTGGCCCTGGTCGGAGTGGCAATGGCATCACTTTCTGCCTGTGAGTCTACCAGCAACTGGCTCAAGGGACGCAAGACCCACGATGCAGATGAGCTTGAGATGGGCGTGGCTGCAAGCGATCAATACGTCATAGAGCTGGCGGAGCTGATCAACGGAGACCCGGCAGCGCAGGCCGAGATTTATGCAGATTCCAAAGCGGCAGCACAATTGACGCCAGGACCTTCAACGCGGCTGCGTTACGCATTGGTACTGGCGACGCCCGGCCACGCGGAATCCAATAAACTGGGAGCTCAAAGCCTGCTGCGCGAACTGCTGTCAGAAACCGAATTACTGGACCCGGCGGAAGTCTCGCTCGCAACCATCGCCTTGAATGATGTCGAGAAACGGCTGGTGCTGGGCACCGAATCGAGCCAGCTGCGATCCGAAAGCCCCGGCTCCACCAAAAGCAGCACCGAAGACGCTGCGATCGCACAACATATCGCGACGGTGGAAGCGGAAAACCGCCGCTTGCGCCGCTCACTCGCAGAGGCCGAAAGCAAGCTTGAAGCGATCACTTCGATTGAGCGCTCGGTTCGCGATCAATAACAGACGAAAAACTGAACGCCGTACGCGTCTATCGTTGTACTATTCGCATGCGACATCATCTGATCACTGACGCCTGACTAACGCCATGCCACCAAACACCGCTGAATCAAAAGGGAAAATTCTGCTGGTCGATGACGACCCGGGACTGTTGCGCCTGTTGAGCATCCGGCTTCGAGCCGAACAGTATGAGGTTGAGGCGGTTGAGAGCGCGGAAAAAGCGCTGGCCGTTCTGAATCGATTTCGTCCCGGCCTGGTTGTCACCGACCTGCGTATGGACAAGATGGATGGCATTGGCCTGCTGAAGGAACTGCAGAGCCGTTCGCCGGGACTTCGGGTGTTGATCATGACAGCGCACGGCACTATTCCGGATGCAGTGCTTGCAACGCAAAGTGGTGCGTTTGGTTTCCTTACCAAACCTATCGACAAAGATGAATTGATGAGCACGGTTGACCGGGCACTCAGGGTTTCCGGGTCGACGGACGTGGACGAAGACTGGTCAAGAGAAATCATCACGCGCAATCGACACGTCAGGGAGATCCTGGCGCAGGCGAAAATGGTCGCCGCAACCGACGCGCGGGTTTTGCTCACCGGCAATAGCGGCACCGGCAAGGAATTGATGGCGAAAGCCATTCACAAGGCGAGCCCGCGGCACAACAAACCATTTGTCGCTATCAACTGCAGCGCAATGGCGGAAAATTTGCTGGAGTCCGAGCTTTTCGGTCACGAAAAAGGCGCATTTACTGGCGCGACTCGCACTCACAAGGGACTTTTCCAGTCGGCCGAAGGCGGCACCCTGCTGCTGGATGAGATCGGCGACATGCCGATGCGCCTGCAGGTGAAATTGCTGCGAGTGCTGCAGGAAAACCAGGTCCGTCCTGTTGGCAGTACAGAATCGATTCAGATCGATGTGCGGGTAATATCGGCCACGCACCGCGACTTACTGGCGATGATGCGTGAGGGTGAATTCCGCGAAGATCTTTATTACCGCTTGAACGTGGTGCATATCAATATACCGGTGCTGGATGAGCGACGCGAAGACATTCCATTGCTGGTTTCACATTTCCTGATACAGATCGCGCGGGAAGCCGACCAGGAACGCAAAGTGTATGCGCCGGAGGCGGTCGAACTGCTGGTAACGGCTGAATGGCCGGGTAATATCCGGCAGCTTTATAACATCGTGCGTCAGAATGTCGCACTGTCGCGTTCGCCGGTGATTTCCGGCGAACTGGTGCAAACCTCGCTCGGCGAGCACGCGGGCAAGCTGGCGTCATTCAGTGAAGCGCGCGATGAGTTTACGCGTAATTACCTGTCACAGATTCTGCAAATCACGATGGGGAATGTGAGCCAGGCAGCAAGACTTGCCAAACGCAATCGCACGGACTTCTACAAACTCCTGGCCCGGCACGACCTGAATCCGGACACCTTCAAAACCCGCTAGGTGGTTGGGATAGCGGCTGGAAGCCGCGATATATTCGCGACCTACCCAGCAGCCCCCACATGATGCAAACGCGTCAACCACCAATAAACCGGCACCGAAACCAGCGAAAGCCCGATCGCAAAAATCACCGACTCCGGCTCCATAAAACCAATGAACGCCGCCAATACCGTCCACACCAATATACAAAACACGCCAACCACCGGATAACCCCAGGCTCGATACGGGCGTTCGATGTCGGGCTCCTTGCGCCGCAGCCTGAACACACCAACCAGCGTCGCGAGGTAAGTCACGATGAACAGGAATGTTGTCAGGCTGAGCAGAAACGCAAAACCACCCACCAGGATAAGCGCCATCATTGCCAGCCAGGTAAACAAAAGCGCGCCGGTCGGCGTGCCTTTGTCACTAACGCTGGTCGCATGATCGCTGCCGAGACCGTCGACAGACAGCGCATAAATCGTGCGAGTGGCAATCATGTACTGAGTGTTGTGATGGGACATCAGAATGAACAACGCCGCAAAGATGACGAACGTTCCGGCACCGCCGCCGAATGCCATATCAATGGCACCGGACAAAGCGAGGTTGTGCCCGGAGAGCGAACTCAAGGGAACCGAAAGAACCACGGCCAGGTTGAGAAACAAATAAACACAAATAACGATCATCACACCGCGAACGCTGCCCATGGCCGTCGCACGCCCACCCTCTTTCGTTTCCCCTGAGAAACTGGTCGGGGCAAACCAGCCGTCGTAGGTGTAGATGACGGCAGCGGCCACCAGGCCGTATCGAGCCACTTTTGATTGCGCGGCATCGACGACCGTTTGCGGATCGGCTACGGCGGTACCATTTCTGAAATAGGCATAATAAAGCGCGATCGCTATCCCGAGCATGATCACGCCGAAGCCAACCGCTGCCGTTTGCTGAATCGCGGCCCCGAGTTTCACGCCACCGAGTTGCAGAGCAGCGAACAGCGTGTTTATGAGCAATGCCAGTGGTGTAACGAATGGCGTGAGTTCCGGATAGAGCAACGCTGCGTACTCGACCAATACAACCGACTTGATGGCCGTTGAACCGCAGGACGACATCCAGTCCACCCAGCCGATTACAAAAGCCGGATAGGGGCTGTAGGCGTGCCGGACCAACTGGTAAATGCCGCCGGACTTGGGTGTGACAGCAAATAACTCAGCGACAGTGAGAACACTGAGCAGGACGAATGTGCCGCCAGCAACCCACAGGGACATGTAAATCCAGGGATTCGAGATGGTGGCGGCAATCTCGCCGGGCGTACGCAGAATGCCGAGGCCGATGATCAAACCGACACAAACGGCGATCGAAAAGCCTTTGCCAAGCAGTCGCTTCAGCTGTTGCTGCGCCACGTTCCCCCCTTTATTTTTTTTGAAACCTGTTGGCGACGCCATCGCGCCTGGAAGGCGCTCCTACGCGAGATTGTTAGCGCCTCGTAGGAGCGCCTTCCAGGCGCGAAAAAAGAACCCTCTTATTCAACCACTCTTCTTGCGCTTCGAATAAGCCTCCGCAGACAAGCCATATTTATTCAACATGTCATACAGCGTCGGTCGCGTAACACCAAGCTGCTCCGCCGCACGTGAAATATTGCCAAAGTTCTTCATCAACGCAATACGAATCGCTTTCGACTCAGCGGTTTGCCGAACCTCACGCAAATTCAATGACTCGGCTTCTTCGTCACCTGCCGAGATTCCAAGGTCGGCTGCAGTAACCTGCTTGCCGTCGGCCATGATGACGGCACCTTTGATTTTGTTTTCGAGCTCGCGGACGTTACCGGGCCAGGAGTAGGCCTCGATCGCTGCACTGGCATCTTCGCTGAAACCGTTAATCGCACGACCCTGTTGTTTCACGTACTTGGTCAGCAAGGTTCGGGCGAGAATAAGCCGGCCTTCTTCACGATCACGAAATGGCGGGATGTCGATGGTGATTTCACTGACGCGGTAATACAGATCCTCGCGGAACAGGTCTTTGGCGATGAGATCGATCGGATTCTGATTGGTTGCGCAAACGACCCGCACATCGACTGAAATTTCTTTCCTTCCGCCGACGCGTTCGATGACGCGCTCCTGCAGGAATCGAAGCAGCTTGGCTTGCAGCGCTACGGGCATGTCGCCAATTTCATCGAGGAACAAGGTACCGCCATCTGCCATTTCAACTTTGCCGGGCGTTTGCTTGACGGCGCCGGTGAACGCGCCTTTCTCATGGCCAAATAATTCGGACTCGAGCAGGTTCTCGGGAATGGCCGCGCAGTTGATCGCAACGAAACGCTCCTCGCAGCGAGGACTGAGCCGATGCAACGCGCGAGCAAGCAACTCTTTGCCGGTGCCACTTTCACCGAGAAGAAGAGTTGTGACATTGGTGGGCGCCACTTTTTCGATCATGCGGCAAACCTGCACCATGCCTTCGCTGGCGGCGGTAATGCCGTCGAGCGGCGACTCCGGTGCGATACTTTGCAGGCGCCGGTTTTCACCCTCGAGTTCGCTGATGTTGAAGGCGCGATCAACCAGTAGCTGCAGGGTCTCAGTATCGACAGGCTTCTGATAGAAGTCGTAAGCACCCATTGCGACGGATTTCAGCGCATTTTCCTGGTCACCATGCCCGGTAACAACGATAACCTTGGTATACGGCGCGAGTTTGAGGGTTTCTTCCAGTGTCGCGAGACCCTCGTCCACGCCTTCCGGGTTGGGTGGAAGGCCGAGATCCTGCAGGATGACCAGCGGCTCGTGCCGGCGCAGTTCGGCGATGGCAGAGCTTCTGTCCTCGGCGGTGACCACATCGTAGTCCTCGAAACACCACTTCAGCTGGCTGAGGAGTCCGGGGTCATCTTCGACGATCAGGAGTTTTCTTTTTTCTTCGCCCAACGGAACCTCTTATGTCGGCACTTCAGCACAAACCCGCAGGAGCGGCTTTTTGTACACGATGTACTTATGTCGCGGCGCATATGGATATGCGTGAGCGACCCGGCCGCGATCCTCAAACACGTTCAGGACAGCAATGGTGCCATGTCCGGCCCAATGAGTGGAGGGTTTAGCGCACATCCGCTTTCGGACCTGCGTCTCGCAGTCCAATGGGGTCTCAGTCATGCAGAACCTCACCTGCCTTTGTGACCCACAGCCCACTCTAATAGTAATGCTATTGACAATCATTCTCATTTGCGTTTAAATACTCCACCTAAGCTAAGTGGTTGAGTTATCAGATAAATGTACGTTTGCATTTGCAAAGCAGTGACAGACAAGCAGATCCGCCGGGCAGCCGCCCGTGGGGTGGACAGCTTGTATGAGCTTCGTGAAACCCTGGGTGTCGGCTCAGGATGCGGCAGCTGCGCTGACATGGCCCAGGATATCCTGATGCAGCACCAGCGCCGTCGCAGCAATCCTTCGCTGTACGTGCCGTCTGCCGCCTAGTACCGGCGTATCGCCGCGGGCCCTCCCGCGCCCCGCACCACCAAATTAATACTCCTTGCGCTTGCGCCCGTGCCAACTAGAATTGGCACAGCAGATCGTATTATCTCTCTTCCCCAATAATTCGGAGAAACGTCAATGAAAGGCGACGCAACGGTTATAGAACATCTGAACCGCGTGCTCAGGAACGAACTGACCGCGATCAATCAATATTTTCTTCACTCCCGAATCTACAAAGACTGGGGTCTTTGCAAACTGGGGGATCATGAGCACGCAGAATCGATCGATGAGATGAAACATGCGGACAGCCTGATTGAGCGAACGCTGTTCCTGGAGGGGCTGCCAAACCTCCAGAACATGGGCAAGCTGCGCATTGGCGAAGATGTTGAAGAGATGTTGCAGTGTGACCTGGACCTGGAACTGGATGCGCTTCCTGATCTGCAAGCGGCCATCTCTTATTGCGAGTCGCACAAGGACTTCGTGAGTCGCGACCTGTTTGACGACATCCTCAAGTCCGAAGAAGAGCACGTTGACTGGCTGGAAACCCAGCTCGGGCTAATCGACAAAATGGGCCTTGCGAATTACCTTCAGTCGCAATCCTGACCAGTCATTCGTGCCGCCTGCAGATCATTTCGTTTGCGCAGATTGCAGCAATTATCTGAGGATTGCGCCTCGATATCGTGATGTCTGTAAATGGCGACAACGTTGAAGCGTCGGCTTAATAAACGTTTAGCGACTGAACATAAGAAAGTACATTAAGTCCTGTTCCTGATCCGCGACACTTAATCGCGATATTGTTGTATTTATGCTGGTTTGCGAACCTTCCTGGGCGTTTGCCTACTTCTATCTAGCTGTTTTTTGAGGCTATTTTTCTTTCTGGCACGGAAATTGCTTACTATATTCGCTAACAGCCTGTTGACTCTATTGAAGTGCTGGCCGGGCAACATCTCGCGATGTCTCCCGGATCCATCGAGGCGCCGATCAAGGGTCAGAAAGCGGATTGATTTTTGACATATGTCGACTGGAAAACAGTCACAAAATTAATTCGCAAGTTATGGAAAACAGGCTCTTGCCTCCATTCGGTAAGCTGGTATAAACGACGCTTAACTGAAAAAGGCAAACCTGCCGAAAGGTAGGGACGCAAAGCTTCCGGTCTACGGGATTATCCTAAGACAGCGGGGCTGCCAGAGACAGAAATGCGCAATGCATTTTTGACCCACTCCTCAGGCAGTTCCTCCTGTCCGAGACGATCCCAGACCGGAACCAAAGTATCGAAGGCTGCTTGACTTGCGCTTGGGCACTGGCGTGAAAGACAGGTCAGCCCAACATCAGCTTGGCTGGTTTAGGGAAACATATATGAAATACTTTCGAAAGCAGACGGTTGCTACACTTGTTCCGCTGGCAGCTGTCCTGTTGCTGTCCGGTTGTCTCGATCGGGGAGGATCGGGTGCCGAATTCAGCGCCGCGAGCGCGACTGTTGGTGGCGCCAACCCTGACAACAATCCACCGATCTTGTCCGGAACACCCAGCAAGGTTACAAAAATTAACGAAATCTATTCTTTTACACCGACGGCGGAAGATCCGGACGGCGATACCTTGTCGTTTGTCGTGCAGAATCTCCCTCGTTGGGCAAGCTTCAACTCCGCGAATGGCACAATCTCCGGTACTCCAGATCTTGGCGATGTCGGAACCTATCCGAACATTTTAATCTCGGTCAGCGACGGTATGGCAAGTGCGTGGCTACCGATATTTTCGGTCGATGTTACGCAGACAGCAACAGGTTCAGTGACGCTATCCTGGGCCGCGCCGACACAAAACACCGATGGCAGTCTATTAGACGATCTTGCGGCGTACAGGATTTACTACGGCGTGTCCCAGGGCAATTACCCGAACCAGATAAAGATAGATAATCCGGGAATCACCTTGTACGTGGTCGACAACCTGTCGCCAAACACCTACTACTTTGTATCGACGTCGGTGAATGCCGACGGTGTTGAGAGCGATTATTCCAACACCGCCACAATAGTCGTTAATTAGGCATCCTGACCAACAGGAAGTGTCAGCGCTCGGTTATTGAGCACAGCCACATAATTTCGCCTGGCTTGAGCAACAAAGGGTTAGCAGGTCTTCTTGCTAACCCTTCGTTTTATATGGCGTCCCCAGGGGGGTTCGAACCCCCGTTACCGCCGTGAAAGGGTTGTACTTCAAACTTACCCGAACTCAAACAGTCCGTTTATAAACTGTCAAAACAGTGACTTAGCGATATTGCGTAATTTTCAGTTTGTTGCGGTAATGCTCTCAGTTGGTTAAAGTTGGTTAACTAGCTGGAGTTACCGCCGTGTCACAAAGTATCGAAACCCGTACCGCCAGGCGTCGTTTGAAGGCCCGCCAGAAGGCCTACTATACGAGAATCGACCGCTACGTATCACTGGGCTACCGTAAAGGCCCTGGACAGGCTACGGGGCGCTGGCGCGTCCGGGCATACCTGGGCGATAAGCGCTACGTGAAAAAGAGCCTGGGCCTGGCGGACGACGTCGAAACCGCCGACGGTAAAACCGTTCTGGACTTCTACCAGGCGAAGGACCTGGCGCGTAGAATCGCCAAAGGCCTGATAGACGACGAACGCGATACCCTGGCCCCGGTCACGGTCGACGACGTAATGGACGACTACCTGGGCTGGCTGGCGGAA
>PVMS01060966.1_pt1 | contig 11814 bp, 9 predicted proteins | sample 1853461 | NCBI WGS metagenome assembly PVMS01 (sample SAMN08582032, study PRJNA380276) | Marine sediment metagenome, whole genome shotgun sequencing project. | isolation source: ocean sediment barecode stripped | collected 2017
CCTGTCGCAGTCACCACTCGACCGGCCCGAGCGCATCGACGAAATCCGTGTACTCGAGACCATCATCGGCGGGCGTACGGTGTTCCGCGCCGAGGAATGACGTGGTATCTGAAGCGCGCATTCCAGATTGCCGGGATGAAGCTGGCTGTCGCTGGAACCTGTCGATTCGACGCGGTGTTACGCACGATTCGAGAGGTATTGCCTGAGGTCGGCGAGGGCCGACTCCGCATCTGCTTCGTCTGAGCGAGTTGAATCGCGACGCGGAGGCCGACCCTCTACCATGGGCACGGACTGCTGAGCGGGGAGGGGATCGTTGAAGCGCGCAATGACGTTCGCGGCGGGAGTCCTGTTGCTGGTCGCGGGCGTGGCCTGGGCGCAGCCCGGCGTGCCGACAGGCGTATCGCTCGGCACAGCCGCGGAGCCCGGCGAGGCGCCGCCGCCGGTAGTACCCGAGCGGGAAGTGCTCGAAGTCGCCGACGTGATGGCTCGGGCCGCAGAGATGGAGCGCGAGCTCCGGCAGCTCGAGGCCACGGCGGCGCCTGTTCCTGCGATCGAGACGATCATCGAATTATTGCCGGCGGCGCGCGAGCAGCTGGAGGAACGCGTCACGGGTGTGCACGAGCGGATCGAGGCCGCCACCCACACGCGCGCACTGCGCGACATCGACGCGAATTGGCGTCGCGAGTCTCATCAGTTCGGACTCTGGAACACGGCGCTTACGGAACGTGTGCGCGCTCTCGAGAACGGGATCAAACGCTTCAGTGAGATCGAGGAACAATGGCTCAGGACGCGCTCGGAGTTCACGGCCGATCGTGCGCCCCCGGCCGTGCAGGAACGGATCGAGACGGCCCTGTCGTCGCTGGCGAATCCGCGCCGGAACGTCACCGGACGCCGGGATGATCTCCTCGCGGTGCAAGCGGAAATCGCTGGGGATCTCGACAGGATCGAGGGCATCCTCGCGCTCGTAGCGGATGCCGAGAAGCAACGGCGCTCCAGCATCTTCGGTGCGGACGCGCCGCCGATCTGGGATGCGGTTTCGCAGGAACGGAACCGCGACCTCGTGATCGAGCATGAAAAGGAGGCCTTCCTCCAGAACCTGGAGGGGGTGCGGGCCTACCTGGGAGATCGGCGCGACCGAGTGCTGATCCACGTGCTGATCATCATCTTTGCGTTCTTCGTGTTGCGGTATCTGAAAGGGGTCGCGTCGCGATGGCCCGAGGATGACGAGAGCATTCGCGCTTCGGCCGCGGTGCTCGCACGGCCGTTCGCGGGCGCGCTGCTGGTCGCTTACTCGCTGTCGTGGACGATCTACCCGGCTGCGCCGTTCCTCTTGCTGGATCTGCTCGGCCTGATCGGGCTGGTTCCGTTGGTTCGCCTGCTCCCGCTGGTCCTTCACCGCTCGGAGCACGGCTTCGTCTATGCGCTGGTCGCGATCTATATCGTCGACATCGTGCGCGAGCTGATCACTCCGTTGGCCACGCTCGAGCGGCTGGTATTCATGGGCGAGATGTTCGCCACGGCGGTCATTCTCGCTCGCGCCGTGCGGCCGGTTCGGGTCGAGCATCTGCCCGTGCGGACGGGGCTGCTGCCGTTCACCGGAGCTGAGATTCGCCTCGCCATTGCGCTGCTCGTCGTTGCGGTGGGCGCCGATGCGCTGGGCCGCACCGCCTTTGCTCTCGTGCTCGGCGAGGGCGTGCTGCTCAGCACTTTCGCCGCGCTCGTGCTGTACGGCGTGTATCGCGTAAACGATGACGTGGTCGAGGTCCTGTTGCGTTCGCCGGTCGCTTCGCGGCTGAACATGGTTCGCGCGCATCGGGTGCAGATCACACGCCGGATTCTCCGGATCATGCGTGCGGTCCTGCTGCTGCTCTGGGTGTACGTCACGGCCGACGGGTTTGGTGTCTGGGGTTGGAGCGTCGAGTCCGTGACGAGCGCGCTGTCGGCGGAGGTCGCCGTGGGTGACCTGGTCTTCTCGCCGGGCGGTATCGTGACGTTCTTCCTGGTCTTCATCGTCGCACTCAATTTCTCGCGACTGCTCCGGTTCACGCTCGAGCAGGACGTCCTGCCCCGCATGCGTCTGCCGCGCGGCGTGCCCTATGCGATCACCGCGACGCTCCACTACGGCATTCTGGTCGCGGCGTTGATCGCGGCGCTGGCCGCCGCGGGCATCGACCTCGGGAAGTTCAGCCTGATCGCGGGCGCACTCGGTGTCGGCGTCGGTTTCGGCCTCCAGAATGTCGTCAACAACTTCGTCTCGGGCCTGATTCTGCTGTTCGAACGCCCGATACAGACGAACGACGTGATCGAGGTCGGGACGCTGCTCGGGACGGTCCGGCGCATCGGGATCCGCTCGAGCACGCTGCGCACGCTGGACGGCGCCGAGGTGATCGTCCCGAACGCAACCCTGGTCTCCGACACGGTGGTGAACTGGACGCTCTCGGATCGCCAGCGTCGCATCGAAACCAACGTCGGCGTGAGGTATGGCACCGACCCGGAGCGCGTCATCGAGCTGTTGCTCCAGGTTGCGCGGGACGACGACCGGATCCTCGAGCATCCGGCGCCCGACGCGCTGTTCATCGGCTTCGGGGACAGTTCGCTCGACTTCTCGCTGCGCGCCTGGACCGGGCGGTACGGCGAGTGGATCCAGATTCGCAGCGATCTGAACGTCGCGGTGAACCGCGCGCTTGCCGAGGCCGACATCGAGATTCCCTTCCCGCAGCGTGACCTCCACCTGCGAAGCGTCGCGGCCGAGGCCGGCAGCGCGCTTGCGCGAAGCGACGAAGAGAGCTGACCCGGGCCCGCCGCTGGGCGGCCACCGCGCGCGGCTGCGAATTCTGAAGTCGATCCAATGGCCTTCAGCTTCTGATGCACTCGATTTTCGGCTTCTGCACGGGCCCGACCGGGATTCATGAGAACGCCTCGTCCGGACGAAACGCGGGTGCATGAATGCGGTATCCATCCCCGTCCTCGCGATGGCTGCGATTACGCTCTACGTGGGCGCGTACCACGGATTCGTCTATCTGCGGCGGCGCGATCGTGAGGACCTGACGTTCGCGATCACCTGTCTGGTGGTCGCGCTGTACGACCTCTGTTGCATCGGCGTGTACGAATCCACCTCGGTGGCTGAAGGTGTCGAATGGCAGAGGATCCAGGTTGCCACGTTGGCGCTGTTCGGCATCGCAGTTCTGTGGTTCGCGGCGGACTACACCGGGTTCGTGTCGCGTCGGGTGCTCGCGGTGTTGTCGTGCTATTTCCTGTTCGCGGCTGTATTCGGTCTACTCGATCGGAGCGGGCTCAGCTGGCGTGTTGACGTTCCGTCGATCAAGCAGTTCACGCTGCCGTTCGGTCCGGAGGTTACCTACTACGAGGCCACGCCAGGCCCGTTCGTACTGGTCCAGAGCGTCATCGGCCTGATCTCATTTGGTTACATCCTCTGGATCGCGCTTCGGCTGCGCCAGAGTGGTCAACACAAGAAGGCGCTGCCGTTCGTTGCCAGTATGTCGCTTTTCTTCGCGGGCCTGTTCAACGACACCGCGGTGAGCGCGGGCGTTTACCCGTTCATCTATCTGATCGAGTACGCCTACCTCAGCATGATCGTGCGATGGCTTTTCGCTTGTCGACGGATCTGGTCGAAGCCGTGGAGGTCAAGCAGGCGCTGGCGTCGAGCGAGGAACGGTTGCGGCAGGCCGAGAAGATGGAATCGATCGGGCGCCTCGCAGGTGGAATCGCTCATGACTTCAACAACATGCTCACTCCCATCCTGGGCTACAGCACGTTGTCGATCAGATCCCTGCCCGAGGGCGATCCGCTACGAGAGAACCTGGTCGACATTCGCGACGCGGCCCAGGAAGCCGCAGACCTGACACGCCAGCTGCTCGCGTTCAGTCGCCAGCAGGTACTCGAAATGAAGGTGATCGACCTGAATCAAGTAATCTCTGAATTCGAGCCGATCCTGCGACGCCTGATCCGTGAGGACGTCGATATGGTCTTTCGGCTCGACCCCACGCTCGAGAGCACCCACGCGGACCCGACCCAGGTCCGGCAGATCGCGATGAATTTGGCGTTGAACGCCCGGGACGCAATGCCCGAGGGCGGCACGCTCGAGTTCCGGACCTCCAACCGGTGCGTCGACGAGGGCGACGAGTGGCACCGAACGGGTGCAAAACCCGGTGACTACGTGATGTTGACCGTCGTGGATTCGGGATACGGGATGGATCCCGAAACGTTGCGGCAGTTGTTCGAGCCGTTCTTTACCACCAAGGAGCAGGGCAAGGGGACGGGACTCGGCCTCGCAACCATCCACGGCATCGTGAATCAGCACGGTGGCCACGTTTCGGTCGACAGCGAGCTGGGCCGAGGCACCACGTTCCGGATCTTGCTTCCGCAGGCCGACGAGTTGCCGGAGGTCGAGGCCGTCAACCCGGCTCCGAGTCGACCGGCGGGTGGCCGTGAAACCATTCTGATCGTCGAGGATGACCGCAAGGTTCGGGGACTGGCGCAGGACATCCTCGAGGGGCAGGGATATCGGGTGATCGTTGCCGAAAGCGTTGAGTTCGCAGCGCGGATCATGAGCGAACGCGAGACGCAGGTCGACCTGCTGCTGACCGACGTGGTGATGCCGCAGATGAACGGCTTCGAGCTGCACGCCCGAATTTCAGCGATTCGGCCCAAAATTCGCGTGGTCTATATGTCCGGCTATTCGGAAGAAATGGTCGAGGGGCGGGGTGCACTCGCGCGCGGTGCGCCGTTTCTCCGCAAGCCGTTCTCGCCGGACGACCTTGCGCGCAAAGTCCGAGCCGAACTCGACGCGGACCGACGCCAGGCGTTGCGTTAGGCGTCGGGCCGGGTGGGTCGCCAATCGGGGTGCAGGCCGCGATCGAGCGCGAGTTTCTGAGCGACCACGGTTCTGCCGTTCCACTCGGCAGCCTCCGGGGAGCTCGCGAGCCACGCGATGACGGCCGCGGGAACCTCGGGAGGTGCACCCTGGAAACGCTTGTGGATCTCGCCGCTCGGGTCGTTCAGCTTCATCGCTTCGGTGACGACGAAGCCCGGCTCGACATTCACGAAGCGGAGGCCCGGATCGGGGTGTTCGACCCGGAGCACGCCCGCCATGCGGTGGAATGCGGCCTTCGTGGCCGCGTAGGCGAAGCCCCATCCTCCTTTGCCGGCAGCTGCGGGTGGGTCGGAGAGGCCCGCTCCGGAGACCATGTTGATGATCACGCCCTCACTCCGTTCGAGCATCCCAGGCAATACCTTCTGCACCAGATGCAGCTGCGAGAATAGATTGGCCTGAAACATCGTCTCGACCGTGGCGAGGTCGAGTTCGAGCAGCAGGTCCATCGAGCCGGGACCAGTGTAGATGCCGTTGTTGAGCAATACATCGATGTGACCCCAGCTCGACAGAGTCTGCGACACGGCGGTGTCGATGCTCGCGCGATCGAGCAGGTCGAGGCGCAGCGGCAGTGCGTCGCGGCCGAGCGCGCGCACTTCGGAAGCGGTGGTTTCGACACTGCCCGGAAGTGGCCGTCCATCGGCGGCTCGCCCCTCCTGCATCGTTCGCGCCGTGACCACGATGTCGTAGCCGACCCCCCGCGAGCGCGATCGCGGACGCGCAACCGATTCCGCGGCTTGCGCCGGTGACGAATGCGACTTTCCTGCTCATCGACGGCCGCCCTCCGGTGGTGTGCTGGACGGCTCGTCCCGCATCACCTCGACAGGAGGCTATCATGAGCGCCCGGTTGCGACATCGTGGGGAGCGGAGCGGTGAGGACGACGATTGCATCTTCCGAAATCTTCGGCGTCGATCCGGAAGGTGTGCCCAAGCGCCTGACTCTCGCGGTCGGCTCGCCGAGGCGTATCGACGGTGAGCCTGGCTGGCAGTGTCGGATTGCGGTCGTCGACATCCTGCGCCCGACGACGGTCGTCGGGGACGACAGCTTCGTCGCGCTCGCGACCGCGATTGCGCGAATTCGCAAGATGCTCGGCGAACTGCGCGAGCGGGGTTGGTCGTTCTCGCTGGATCCGGCGGGTCGTGAACCGATCGACCCCGATGACTGGCCAGTCGCTGCCGCGATCTGCGAAACTCGAGGGTGAGCCGAATGCTTCAGTCGATGTCGAGCCAGTCGCAGGCTTCCTCGAGACTGCGGAATACCCGGACTTCACCGGACTTGCCCTCGCGCAGCAGTTCGAACATCCGGCCCATTCCGAATCCGAGGTCGGTCTGGACGACGAGCGCTCGGCGCGCGGACGACGTGAACAGCGGCGGCCGCGAGGCGAGTACTCGAATCCCCACCGCGGTGACTTCGCTGCCGTCGGCCTCCCTCAGATCCAACAGCTGGAAATAGGCCGGGTCGAATTCAAGATCATTGCGCAGCGCGCTATCGCCGTCGATCAGATCCGCATCGGTGAGGGTGCCGTCGACATGCGTTCGCACGAGGCGGTTCGGAACGTCGATCTTGTAGTGCCAGCTCATTCAACTCTACACCTACAGGAATCTGAGTGTGTTCGTCAAGTGAGAATCCGTGAGCGGCGTCCGAATGGCGATGGCTGAACACCCCGAAGGCTCTGATCGCGCGCTTCAGGAGCTTTCCCAGAACGCGCGGCTCATTCTGCGCAGGAACGCCGACTGGCCCGTGATGGCCTCGGCGGACAACGGCTGTCCGCCGAGCAGCTCCGCGTGGAGCGCCGCCATGGTGATGTAGCCGAGAATCATGTTGTTGAATCCGACGATGACGAAAGGCAGGTCCTCACTCGCCGACCCGGCCAGCGCCGGACTATTCGCGATCAGGCGGGCTGCGCGATCGAAGAAGGGGCGATACCAGCGATCGTTCAGCAACTCCACGTGTCGGCTGCCGGCGAGGGAGGCGTGTTGGAGCAGCCGAGCGAGGTTCGGTGTGCGGGCATGGTGGTCCATCATCGCCTCGATGCAGTCCTCACCGCGCGTCGCGTCCAGCGGCTGAGAGAGAAAGCCGTCGAGCATCTCGAAGAAGGGGTCGAGCAGTCGCTCGAGCACCGCGACGTAGAGATTCTCTTTGTTCCTGAAGTGGTTGTACAGGCTCGGTGTGCGAATGCCGACGCGTTCGGCGATGTCCGACAGCGATGTCGCGTCATAGCCGCGCTCTGCGAAGATCGCTTCAGCCGCATCGAGGATTCGTTCCGGCGTCGGTGTCGCTGTTTTGGTCATGGGTGGCACCCCGGGCCGCGAATGCGTGCACGCCTCTCGACTTCTTGGATGCTAATGACTATTAGTCCTTAGTCAACGACCCGCTCGGTCGTCTTCGCTGCTTCGGATAGAATTCGCATGATGACCAATCGCCTGTACAGGCTGCTTCCGTGGCTGATTCTGACCTTCTCGCTGTTGCTGACGGTCTGGAGCTGGCGCGAAGCCATCGACGAAAATGAGCGGATCCGCCAGCTGCACTTCGAGCGACTGTTTCGCCAGTTCACTTCGGCGATCGCGGATCGGGTCGATTCGTATTCGGATTTGCACTCCGGTGCGGCGGCATTGTTCCGACACTCGGTGATGGTGACCAGCCGTGAGTGGCGACAATTCGTCGACTCCCTCGACATCGATCGGCGGCACCCCGGCCTGAACGGCGCTGGCTACATCGAGGTGGTGGAGTCGGCCGATCTGCTGGTGTTCGAAACCCGCGCGCGTTTCGACGGCTATCCGGATTTTCGCGTGCACGCGACCCGGGATCGCGCCCGCTTCTACCCGGTCAAGTTGATCGAGCCGATCGAGCGGAATCGTGCGGTACTCGGGCTCGACATGCAGAACGAGACCAGCTCGTTCGAGGCGATGGAGCGCGCGCGGGATGAGGGGCGAACCCGAATGTCGCAGCGCGTGATTCTGATCCAGGACGAGCGCCATCCGGCGGGATTCCTGCTCTTCCTGCCCTTGTATGGCAGCGAGATGCCGCCGGGGACCGTCGAAGAGCGCCGCCGAAAGCTCACGGGCTGGATCTATGCGTCGTTCGTCTCCCAGGAATTCATCGACGGCCTGCTGGATGAGTTGCTTCCGAACGCGCACAGGCAGCTGTCGCTCGCGATCTACTCGGGCGAGGAGGTCTCCGAAACGGTGCGGTTGTATCGCGACCCCTTCGAGGTGGCGGATCTGCCGGAGACAGAGGCGCTGATGCGGGTAGAGGTTCTCGACCTGCTCGGGCAGCAGTGGACCTTCGTGGCGAAGCCCGGGTCCGCATTCGCGGACTTCGTACCACCCTATAACGCACCGCGCGTGCTGCTTTGGGGCCTCGTGATCAGCGCAGCGGTCTTCGGCCTGTTCCTGTCGATGACACAGACCCGCAGCCGGGCGCTCGCGCTCGCGCGAGCGATGACCCACGATCTCGCCGCCAGAACCGACGCGCTCGAGCGCAGCAATCGCGACCTAGAAGCGGCAGTGCAGACTGCCGAGCACGCGGCCGATGCCCTGCTCGAGCAGCACGCGACGTTGGCGCGGACGGACCGGATGGCGGCGGTCGGAGAATTGGCGGGCGGGCTCGCGCACGAGATCCGGAATCCGCTCGCGGGCATCCGCATGAGCCTCCAGAATCTTCACACAGAGTCCGAGGACGAAGCGGTTCGCGAGCGGATCGAAGCTCCGATCGCGGAGCTCGATCGGCTGGCCCGACTGTTGAATCGCTACCTGTCACCGTTGCGTCATGAACCCGAGCCATTGGCCGAGGTCGCAGTGAGGGACCTGGTCGACGAGCTGTGCAGCTTGCTGCGATACCGACTCCCCGAGAACATCCGACTCGACGTGAAGGTGAGCGAGGACCTCGAGTGGATGCTGCCGAAGGATCGGATCCGCCAGTCGCTGTTGAACCTGGTCCTCAACGCGATTTCGGCGATCGGGGAGGCGCCGGGGACGATCTCGATCACCGCCGATCGCCAAGGCGGACGTCTCGACCTCTGCGTCGAGGACGACGGTCCTGGTTTTCCCGACACCGTGCTCGAAGGGCCGGTACAGCGTTTTCAGAGCCACACGGAGGAGGGAACGGGCCTCGGGCTCGCGATGGTGCGTCGGGTTGCGGAAGACCTCGGCGGTCGGCTGGTGCTGGAGCGCCGTACACCGCGTGGCGCCCGCATTCGGATCGAACTCCCGGAACCGACGGCTCAGAGCTCGAGTTGAGGGCCTGCGCAATGGTGTGCGGCATCAAGGCATGTAGCTGCCGCCGTTTGCGTGCAGCACCTGACCGGTCAGGTAGCGCGAAGCATCGGAGGCGAGGAACAGCGCGACATTGGCGACGTCGTCGGGGGTGCCGGTGGTGCGGAGCGGGTTGCGCCGGGCTCGCTTCCGGGTTGCAGCCATCAATTCTTCGTCGATGCTGCCGTCCGAGCGGCGTGCGCGACGGGTCGTCATGCCTCCTTCGATGAAGCCGGGCGCGATCGCGTTGACCCGGATCGCGCTCGATCCGACTTCGGTTGCGAGCACTTTGGTGAGAGCCACCACGCCGGCCTTCGACATGGCGTAGCACGAGAGTTCGGGCACGGGCTTGAAACCCGCGAGCGAGGCCATGTTGACGATGCTGCCCGAGCCGCCCTCGGTCATCGCCGCAACGGCGGCCTGGCAGCCGAAGAAGACCCCCTTCAGATTGACTGCGAGCACCCGGTCGAGATCGGCCTCGCGCGTGTCGATCACGTTTGCATCGTGGATGACGCCTGCGAGGTTCACCATCACCTCGAGACTGCCGAATTCGCGGGTTGCGAGTCCGACGAGCGCCTCGACCTCGGAGCGGCGCGTGACGTCGGTGCGCAGTATGCGCACCCGGGAGCGTGCATCGCCGAAGCGATCCAACATCGCCGCCAGCCGGGTCTCGTCGATGTCTCCTAGGACGACGTTCGCGCCCGCAGCCGCGAAGCGCAGCGCGATCGCGGCGCCGATGTCACTGGCGGCGCCCGCGACCACTGCGGTTCGGTCCGAGAGTTCGAAGGTCGAGAGCGTGCCGTTCAATGAAATTCCCGTGCCGCCCGTGGGTTCGACTCCGATGCTAAACGACGTCGACGGGTTCCGCCGCTCGGACCATCAGGATTCGGTGCAGTGGCGGATTCGCTCGACGAGGGCGTCGGCGGTGTAGGGCTTGGCGGTGGATTCCGGCGCCCTGCCAACCGCGGCGAAACGCCGGGCGGCGTCTCCTCGCTGTAGCCGCTGACGAGGATGATAGGAGTATCGGGGCAGCGTCGGCGGATCTCGGCATAGGTCTGCCGGCCGTCGATGTCGGGCATGCTGAGGTCGAGCAGCACCACGTCGATCTCTTCGGAGCGAGTGTCGAAGATTCTGAGGGCCTCGGCGCCGCCGTCCGCGGTGAGTACCTCGAAGTCTGCGCGCTCGAGGAATTCGCACGCGAGCTCACGCACGGCTTCGTCATCATCGACGACGAGTACGCGAAGGCCGCCGACCGGGAAGTCGGCTGCGGGCTTTCGCACCGGGGTGGGGAGCAGTCCGGCTTCGCATGGCTTTTCGGACCGGGGCAGCAGCACGCGAAAGCGGGTTTTGCGACCCGGATCGCTGTCGAGCCGGATCACACCGTGGTGCGCCTGCACGATGCCGTGGACGGCTGCGAGTCCGAGACCGCGGCCCGAAAACTTGGTGCTGAAGAAGGGCTCGAACACGCGCGAATGATTGGCGGCGTCGATGCCCGGTCCGGCATCTGCGACCTCGATGTATACGTAGTCACCCTCGGAGGGGTCGGCCGCACCGTAGGTTTCAGCGAGGTAACTCACGTCGGCGTGCATGCAGCCGGTGCGCAGAGTGATGGTTCCGCCGGCTTCGCCGAGTGACTCGCACGCGTTGCTGACGAGGTTCATGATCACCTGACGAATCTGGGTCTCGTCCCCCTCGATCGCAGGCAGGTCGACGCCGGGCAGCAGCTCGATGGGGCACTTGGGTGAGACCGACGCCCGTAACAGGTCGAGCATTCCAGCCACCACCGCACCGAGGTCGAGCACCGAGACCTCCAACGACGAGCGCCCGGCGTAAGTGAGGATCTGGTCGGTCAGCGCGATCGCGTAGTTCGCGGCCGACCGGATCCGGTCGAGCCGTTGTTGCAGCAGCATGGGGGCCGAAAGCTCGCCCGCTGCGAGTTCCGCGTTGCCCGCGATGACCGCCAGGAGGTCGTTGAAGTCGTGCGCGACTCCGCCTGCAAGAACGCCGAGACTCTCGAGACGTTGAGTTTCCTGCTCGTGGAGTTCCTGCCGGTGCTCTTCCTCGAATGCGAGCTTGCGGTCCGAAATGTCTCGAATCGCACCGATCGCACGCATTGCGCTGGTTTCCTCGTCGCGTTTGGCCAGGGTGTGGGACTCGAGCCAGCGAATTTCACCCGACTTGGTGAGGATGCGAAATTCGATTTCGACCAGCTCACCGTCGAGTAGCGCACGGGCTTGATCGGTGATGCTCGGGACGTCGTCAGGGTGGACGATCTCGCGCCAGTCGAGCTTGGCGAGTTCGTCGAGTTCGTAGCCGGTCAGGCGCGCCACCACGGGGGTGATCCACTCCCAGGCGTCTCGCCGTCGGCAGCGATCAGGAACGCGAAGCTCAGGTCGGTACTGAGTTGCGAGACCATCTTGTAGCGCTCTTCGCTGCTGCGGAGCTTCCGTTCGATCTCGCGGCGACCTGCGATTTCCTGACGGAGATTCTCAACGGCGGTCTCGAGTTCGCGGGTGCGATCGGCGATCCCGCGCTCGAGGGCGTCTCCGCGCTCGAGCGCCGCTTCGTCGGCGCGTTGACTGCCCCGGCGCAGCCACAGGGCCCAGGCGATCGCCAGGCCGGCGACTGTGGCTGTTATCAGGATCGTTAGTGCACTCGGTGACACCCGA
>PVMS01089861.1_pt1 | contig 11814 bp, 9 predicted proteins | sample 1853461 | NCBI WGS metagenome assembly PVMS01 (sample SAMN08582032, study PRJNA380276) | Marine sediment metagenome, whole genome shotgun sequencing project. | isolation source: ocean sediment barecode stripped | collected 2017
GATGATATTAACAGACGTTTATGAAAAGGAAAGCCCTTTTCATGCTAATGATACAATTGATTTTATTGTGCATAGTCCTGCTAAGCTACTTATCGATCAGGATAAATTACCACATTTTGGTAGTTTTGATCTCAATGTGAATTTTAAAGATAGCTCAAATGTTACTTTAGATTTGTGGCCTAAATTTTGAGGACAGTAATAATTTGTTGTTTAAAACCAAAAAAAACCTAAATGTAAATCAAATAGAGCACTGCTAACAATAAAACCTTTAACGGCCCCAGTGAGTTCAAAATATTTTGAAAAATAAAATTGAGTTCCATTAATAACTCCAGTATCATAACCAAAAAGGAGGCCTCCTAATGTTATGATTATTGTGATTTTTATAATGAAATTGACACGCATATTGTTGTTGTTTTGTTAATGATTGTTACGGAACAAAATTCTCCCATAATTCTTTTTTAAGATAAGGTTTGGGAACAAACGAAAATAAATCTGGATTGTTTTCGTATTGTGTATAAATGGATTCTTGTTGTTTTATTCCAAATTCTTTATACCGATTTGGTTTCTTAACAATCAAATCAGATTTTTCATAATATCTATTATGAATCCATGTCAATTCTCCACTATCCTCTACTAATGGAAACCAAGCCAATCCTTTATGAGCTCTTATTTTATCATATTCAAATCCGTAATCTAAATCGCACCAAGCACCAAAAGTTAATGGCACATCCGAATTTGCACTAATGGTTGAATGAGCCCAATCTGGTGGTACTATAACAATATCGCCAGGTTCAGCAATAACTGCATAGCATTTTCCTGGAATATCATCAGCAAATTCTTGCATGTAAATTACAGCCTTTCCAGACCAAATTTGATACACTTCTGGCGTTGACCAATTTTGTGCGTAACCCGATTTTTTATGTATATGACCTTGACTTCTAATAGGTTCCTTTCCTAATTTTCCTTTAGCGTAAGTGACAACTCCAAATAGTAAATGTTGCTGTTTAAGTTGTTCAAAATGCTTTTTCTTACCAACATCCATCGCAATAGAATATACAGTTTCTGGACCTTCACACTCAAAATCTAATAGGCTTTGACGAATATCATCCAACTTTCTATTCTCTACTTCTGGGCCGAAGCAATTGTCTCCATATTCAAAATTAAGTGGATTTGTTTTTGGTATTATATTTAATCCTGAATTAAATTCCATAATAATTAAGTTCTTACAAAAGCTTTAAGGGTTCCTAATTTTTTCCCGATACTTTTACCATAAGGACGAATTGAATAAGCACCGATTGTGGCTGGTACAATAAAGGTTTCGGCGTAATTAACAATAAAAGGGTCGAAATCATTACTTGGACTTTCTACTATGGCTTGTTCTCCTTCAACTAGACATAAAACATTTAAGTTTCCGTTAGTGTTATGAGGAACAATATCTGTAAACCAATGCCTTCTTGTTTCGATAAACTCCCGTTCATGTAAACCTGTTCTTTCTTCGACCCAACCATCCCCTTCATTAATTTGTTCTATTTGATTAATTAAGTTTTCTTTGGTCCAAGATGTTGTTCTATTCCAATTAATCACTTTCTCACCGTGTTCAATATTTATAGGTCTTGGTTTTCCATCCATACCTAATCGTCCCCAATCCCATAGTTTAAACGTAAAAATATAAGGCGTTGCACTTACTTCTAAAACCATACTGCCTTTACCAGAACAATGGATTGTTCCTGCTGGAATTAATAAATGGTCATGCTTTTTTACTGGCCACATTTCAATATACTTATCTACATTAAAAGGAGTTTGTCCTTGTTCAGCAATTTTAAGGTCTGCAATCACCTCGCTTGGGATGACATCTTCTTTAGTGCCTAAATATACTACCGCATCGTCTTCTACATCCATCATATAATAGCTTTCATCTTGTGTGTAATGTACACCGAAATGTTCTTGAGCATATTCGGTTAAAGGATGTACCTGCAAACTTAAATTACCACCTTGCATGGTATCTAAAAAGTCAAAACGAATAGGGAATTCATCTCCAAAACGACTATAAACAGCTTCGCCCAATAATTTTGCTGGTTCGTAAAAAACAAGATTTATTGAAGGCGTTTCAAACAAAACATCATCAAATTGTAAAAGCAAACTATTTTCTTCTGGAACACCATTAAAACACCAAGCAAAGTTTTCTTTAGATTGGTCTAAATCACAAACTTCTTTCATCCATTGTCCGCCCCAAACTCCAGGGTCAAAAAAAGGCACAACACTAAAAGGTTGTTTATTAGTAAGAGATAATCCTTCCATATATGTTTTACCAGTTATCATTTTGGGTTCATTAGCTGTGTTTGAGTCAATGACATAATTCCATTTCTTCATAATTTTCTTCTTGTGCCTATCACATGCACGCCAATCTACAAAGTAGCCTTGTTTGTATAAATGACTATACTCTCCAAGTCTGTTGTTTACTCCTAAATTATCTACTTCCTGACGTCGCATTCGTAGTTGAATTTCCCAACGTGCCATATCGGCATATATCAATATGTCCCAGTTTTCACAAACAATAGAGGCTCCAATTCCATAGACGAGAATTACACCATTATTTGCGTTTTTTATTTCAGTATTTTGCTGTGCTGTTTTTTTATCATCAAAGAAATCATCCAAATTTAATCTGCTCATATATCCAAAAATGCGGTCGTCAGTAACATCTGAAAACACCATTTTTTTTATTTCTTCTTCCGATAATAAAGCATCTTTTGCATTAATGAACAGGATAGGTTTTAATCTATTATTCAATTCATTTTCAAATTCAGTCTCATTAACACCATGATAGAATTCTATAACAACAACTTTTCTTGATTTTTGAATTTTATTTATATCATCTGTAATCTGACTACAGATGTTATCCCAGTCCGAATAACATTTATATTTTGAAGGCATTTTTACTGATGGGAACTTATTGAAAGTACTTCTCATTTATTCTTGTAAATTTTTAATAACTAAATAATAGCCACCTAATAATGCAGACCTGTTTGGGATTTTAGATGGTACAATGTTAACTTTTCCCCAATGTGTCCAGGCATGTCTATCTACCTTGTCTTTTATGAATGGAATAATAACATTGGCACTTTTCATAATACCACCGCCAATAATGACTAACTCTGGGTCGAAGGCATGAATTTGATTAATTATTCCAGCTGCCCAAACTTCCAAGCATTGATTGCGTACGGCTAGACTTAATTCTCCACCTTCTTCTGCATATTTAAAAACAGATTTAAAATCTAATTTTTCACCTTCAATCATGCTTTCAGCATATCTTGAATCAGATTTTAAAAGTTCTGCAACTCTCCAGGTCGAAGCTTCAGCTTCTACACAACCTAAATTTCCACAAGTGCATGGAGCTCCATTAACTTTTATTGTAGAATGTCCTCCTAGGTTTCCTGCTTGGAAATGTTTCCCGATTAATAGTTTTCCATTTATGATAGCAGCGCTTCCAACACCTGTGCCTAAAGTCATCATGACAATGTTATCGATTCCCTTACCTGCACCATATTGCCATTCTCCTAATAAAGCAACTCTTGCATCATTTTCTAAAAAGAGATTAGTATTGTAATTTTTTTTTGCCCAATCAATAAAATCAAAATCTAATGAATCATCGTATTTTTTGTTTGTTGAAAGTACTCTCATTTTCACTGAATCTACAATTCCAGGGAAACCTATGCCTATACCTTGTATATCTTGTATGGTAATTGAATGTTCTGATAAAAGGTTATTTAATGTATTTTCAATATCCAATATTGTATTTATAAAACTTGAATTTGGATGTGAATCTATAGACGTCTCTATTATGATTTTGGCTTTTTTTACCAAACCCATTTTAACAAACGTCCCTCCAATATCTATTGCAATAACCATTTTATTAGAATCACTTATTAGTTGAAATAAGTTGTGGTTTACCATTAATTTCTTTTAATCTTGCCGAAAACCCATTATCCATGATTTCTTGATAATCATGATCTGCATCCGATGGCCAACAAGCACCAAAAGAAAGTACCGTATTTCCAGTGTTTACGGTTCGATGAGCAATATATCCATTTATATAATGAAGACTCCCAGGAAACATTTTTTCAACCCAAGTGTTTCTGTTTTTGTCCATTAACATCAACATTCCTTCTCCTTCTATTCCCCAATAAAACTCTCCTCTATCTGCTTTTTCATGAAAGTGACCTTTAGTCATATAATATTCATTACCTATTTTACCTGGATAAATAATAGTTCGCCCATAAAACAGGCCTCCCTCAAGCCCTTGCTCAACAGGAAATATTGCTTGTACTTTGTATATTATTTTATTTTCATCCATATTTTCAAATGAAATTTTATCTTCAAAAATATTTGGTAAATCTTTTAAGTATTTGGTTTTATTAATAACAGACTTTCCGGTAATACTACCATTTAAAAAATCAACATTATTTGCAGCATCTATAATTGATAAATGACTCGTCATACTTATTGTTTTTTACTTAATAAAAAAGTTAATGGAATGTCTAACCGTTCTCTCCACGATGCTTCAGAGTGGTTTTTGCCTTCAAATTTTAAAGTTTTCCAGTTAGATTCTGTATAGCTATTTAGTTGCATTATGGAGTCAATTTTTAACTGATATGGCTCATAATATTGGTCAAGAGTTTCAGTTCCATAATCAAAATATATTTTATGGTTTTTCGCGTCCGGAACTTGCTTTCCAAAATAATCTATAAACGATTGAGCTATTGTTGGATTGTCATTAAAAGAACCTATCCAATGCGTTGATAAACAGGCAGCACCTTTAAAAACATCAGGATACTCACATATGGCGTACATCGATATTAAACCACCATAACTTGAACCCATTATAAATGTATGTTCTTTATCAGGTAAAGTAGAATATTTTTCGTCAATCAAGGGTTTCAATTCTTCAACTAAAAACTTTAAATAATTATCAGAATGGATATCCTCCATCATATTTTTGGTGTATTCTACTTTATCTAATTCTATTCTTAAGGAATCTATATATTGTTGAGGCAAACTCTCAAAAGGTTTTTGAGGAAAGTAATCATCAACTCTTCCTAATTCTGAATTTGATACACCAACAATGATGGTGTTTTCGATGGATTTTTCTTTCAATAATTTTCCCATCATCTCGTCAACTTGCCATTCATCATTCAGCCATGAAAAGCTAGGGTCAAATAGTACTTGCCCATCATTCATATACAAGACTGAATATCTTTTTGAAGTGTCATAATCGGATGGTAACCATACATCAATATTTCGAGCAGAAATATATGCTGATTTCATCATTGAAATACGTTCAATTTTGCCGTCATTTACCTTTGGAAATTTCACTTTTACTTCTGGAAAGACAGTTAATCGTAATTGTGTGTTTCCATAAGGAACTAAATCAATATATTCTGTTTCTCCTTCAGTATTAAGTTCTTTAGGGAATTCAGGTGTTGTTAAAAAGGTTTTATTCGTTTTTTCGTCTATCACCTCTTTTAGTTTCCAATTGGTAACTTTTTTTGCAGGCACTCTAATTTTTATTGGAGAGTTACCATTATCCCAAGGATAACCAGTAGTATTGGTTTCGATGACTTCTATAGCTTGATTTTCAGCTTCAAATAAGTTTAAAGCATAATTCCAATTGCTATTTGGTCTTCTTTCAATTGCTGGAAAGGCTTCAGTTGCTCTTTCGTAATCACTTACAATATTTGTTGTTTCATCAATAGGCAAACTAAAAACTAATGGACCTCGTTCAATACCAATACCATTATTTGGCCAAAGACTTGTGGTAACTTCCATTGGAAATGATAAGGTAATTATATCGCCATTAGAAAAAATACGTTCTAATTTATGAAACGCTCCAGAAGTTATATTGTCTTCAATTACTTCTCCATTAATAGTAATTGTTGTATTTGCACTCCATTCAGGAATTCTGATAAAAAAAGGAAAATCTGCTGATTCTTCCATTTGAAACTTAAATTCAATTGTATCAGAAAACGGATAATTAGTATTTTCTGTAACAGTAACTGGAGTATTTTTTTCACCAACTTTTGTGGTAACTGATGTTGGTCCAAATAGAGAAGCAACCAAGCCGTTATTTGGTGTACTTAACCACATTTGCTCTACATAATAGGGCATAAAACGATTTACATTTCCTGTACAGCATTCCACATCGTGTCCCGGAACATAAGCCATTCTTGATGGATGATGACCATAATCGTTAGAATTAAGTGTTGCAAGAAATTGGTTTGGAGCTTTAAATGGTATTAGAAAAGCTGAAAAATACAATATGCTTGCTTCAGGATTACCAAGTTCTACAGAACATTTTGAAGGCATTTCCGAATTAGAAGGAAGTGAAACCTGCAACACTGCTGTTTTTCCTCATTCGTACGGATATTTACTTCGCATTACTGGAAATGCCAATTTAGGAGACAAGATTGTATTTTTCAGCTTTTCTAATACCATTTAAAGCTTCCTCTAAATAATCTTCTTTACCTGTATGACTATACAATATTGCTGGAATTTTAACCAATTCCAGATATACAACCACATGATGGTCAGGATTTCTGTCAGCCCCAAATTGAATGTCTGCTCCAGCTCTGTTTCTATTCTCAATATCCGATTTGAATAAGCGATAAGCTTCTTCTGCCATTTCTAACAATTTCTCATCTTTGGTGATGCCATACAACCAGCATAATTGTTCAACATTTGCTAATTCTAAATCATCGGCAAAATCTTTAGCGGTAAAGGTTAGATAATGTTTGTGTAAGGCTTCAACTAAAGATTTATCATTGGTTACGCTATAATCAGTCATATAATTACGAAAAAAACCTGAATAAGGCCAACGTTGCCATCTATCTTCTAAAACAGTACTTACACGCCCTGTTTCAGGACTAATATGGTCTAATACATACTGTTTTTGTATATGAGCCTTTTCTTTTAAAGAGACATCATTTAATAAATAGCCAAGCCTGTTAGCACCATCAATATAATAACCCGTTTGCTCATAAGGCCACCAAGCTTTTGTTGAGCCTTTAATTTTTTTGGTAGCCCACATTTTGGTGTCAAACGGATACCCAGCTACTTCAATATTTCCAGTTAAACCTTTTTTTTGTCTTTCAAGAAATTCTTTTATCCAGCCTTTAGGTTGAATATCTGTAATTTTCAATTTTGTGAAAACAGTAAATTCTGGATTTGTTAATTGTTTTTCTTTAATTTCTTCTTTGCAACTATATATGAAGAAAAGAAAAAATATTGCTATTAGTAAATTTATTTTTGTTTTCATTAGTTTTTTTAGTCAAATAATTGTTTAGTCAAAAAGGTTTAAACCCTATTTACTTGGAAAAGTTACACGTCTTAAAACAGTATTTCCCATTGGAACTAACTTAATTTCAATTAATTTATTTGTTTTTGTATCCAATGCTTCAACTCTTAAATACGTGTTTTGCTTATTCCATGGATTTTCATAAACAGAAAGCTCTTTATGAATGAAATCTACTTTACTGTTTTTTAAGAAACAAATATTTTTATATGAATCATCTTCTGAAAAACAGTAATAATCACTAAATAATGGATTTTTGTATTCCTTTACAATTTGTTCTCTATGTTTTATATTGTATGCATAAACCAAAGCACCGCGCTGAAAATAAATATCCTTCTTGTCCCATTTTACAGGAAGTATTTCATTTTCAAAAGAAATTTTGACAACATCACCTTTTTTCCATTTCTTTTTAACTTTATAGAAACCATCTTCAAAAGAAATCTTTGCGTCGCCAGCTACATCAATTATTATTGATTTTGTCCAGTTTGGTTTTCTAAAAGAAAGAGTAAATTCAGTTTCATTTATTGGATTAACATTGAACACAATTTCATCAGAAAACGGATAATTAGTTGCTTGTTCTATTGATACTTTATTCCCTTTAATAAGTGTAGAAATTTCAGAAGGGCCATATAAAACAGCAGCAATTCCATTATCTGACTTCATCCACATTCTATTCACATAATAAGGAAAATGTTTTGCATAACTTGGATTACAACATACAGCAGCATCTGCATGTGTTGGAGAGTATTTATATCTGGGATCATTATCATGAGCACTGCTATGTGGGGCTGTTCTATTCAAAATATAACAATTATCGGTTTTGCAGTATGTAATGCCAGTACCATCTTTATTTCTAGCACCTTGCATAGCATTAAAAGTCATTTTCTCAACTAAATCAGCATATTTTACATCTCCTGTTTTTTGAGCTGCTGAACTAAAAAAGTCACGGAGTTCAACCATGCCACAAAATTCTGCAGCAGTTGAATCTGGTTTTGCTTTTTCTTTATTCAACCACTCATTTCCAAAACCTGCACCACTGGGTAAAATACAGTAGCTTAACTTTTTCATTGCGTTATTAAATACTTTCTCTAGTTCAGGATATCCAGTTGAATAATAAGCATTAATTAAAGTTCTTAAATGCTCATAAGTATGAGCTGAATGACTCTGAAAAAGAGAATCTTTTTCTAATAAATATTCGTATCTTACATCGTTCATCCCTCTGTTAATAGGGTATTTAGAAAATTCTTTATAAAGATAAACTGCATAATTGCTATATTTTTCTTTCTTCGTAATTCTATATAGTTCCTCACAAACATCAGTCATCATTAAACCATGAGTTACTCCTCCATAATCAACAGCGACATTGAAGGGGCTTTTAGCATTTTCATTATAGTTTTTCATTGTTACTGCCATCGCTCTTTCAACTGCAGAAAGAATTTTTTCATCTTTAGTTAGTTCATAATAAGCTAATAACATTCTAAATACTGTTGTTTGCGTCCAAAGCTCACCGTTTGAGCCTTTATGCTTAAATCTCATCGATTCACCGTAAATCCCAATATAGCCATCTTTATCTTGAGAGGATAAAAGATTGTCAACAATTATCTTACTCTTCTTGATAGATTCTTTATCATCAGTAAGAAAAGCATTTCGTATATACCCGTCCCACCAGTTACCAAGCGATTCACCAGACCACCATTGCATTGATATTTCCCAAGCAGCACCTGTAAGAACTTGATCTCCAACATCTGGAATGTCAGACAAGTCTTTTCGCCTTGTTGTATTGAACAAATCATCACCTTTCATAATATCCGAAGCCAATTCGTCTAAATTTCCCACAAAACCAGTAGTAATGTCTTGTTTCATAATATCATAAATCCAGCCTTTAGGTTTAATATCACCAACTGGTAATAATTCAAATTTAACTGGCAGTTTATTTCGCTGATTATCAAAGAATATAATTTGTTCTTTGTCAACAGGTTTAACTTTTTTCAATCCAGCATCAATCTTCGATGTAAAGTCATTGCCTTGAGAGCTTTCTACTTGCCCATAACTTACCAATACTGAGGTAAATATGGTCATAATTAAAAAACTTTTCATTGTCTTCATAATGTTAATAATTTTTATAAATAAAGATTAAGATTTACTATTTTTTAAACATAGACCAGTTAATATATCTGTAATTGTAATTTCTTCTATTCCTTTTTACCAATCAATACAGCTGAACTCCTCCCAGGAAGAGTAACTTCAATATTATTATTGTCTTTTGCTGTAACTTCAATACTCGATAATACATCAATATAATCTGTTAACTTTATAGTTGGCAATAAAATAGTTTGGGCATTACTACTAGTATTAAAAACAGCTATTGCTTCATTTTTTTCATTAAATCTGCTGTATGCCAAAACTTTGTTTGTATTGTCCGTTATGATATATTTAATATCTCCTAGTTTTAAAACTGGATACTCTTCTCTAATTTGAATAAGTTTTTGATAATATTTAAAATAATCATGATTGAATTTTATCTCGTCAACAGTGCGTTCTTGTTCAAAAGGATGAATAATTTCAGTTTCAAAATCATAATCAGGCCAAATAAGAGGTTTTCTAGTATCTCCCATATCAGCTCCCCACATTCCCATTTCATCACCTGCCCAAATATGTGGTGCACCTATATATGTAAACTGGTGTGCTAACAATAATTTTGCTGTTTGGAAAGCTTCCTCATCAGGTTTGTGAATTTTGTATCCGTTTTCTTTAGTTGGTGTAACCTGTACTTTATACTTATTGTTTTTGTTAAATAATGATGTTAAAAGGCGAGGGGAATCATGACTTGCTGCTACATTCATCATAGCATAATTATTTTGGATTCTTAAATTATTTGAAATTTTATTTATACTATCAACAAATGCTGTTGTTGAAATAGCATCATCTCCAATAAAAAATTCTCTAGCAGCCTTATACCAGCGATAATTCATAACTCCATCAAAAATATCTCCTTCAAGCAATGGTTTCGGATCCATCATTGTATTTGGATAAGTTTCAAACCAAGTTTCGCCAACTAAATATGCGTCAGGGTTGATATTTCTTACTACTTTACGGTAATCGCGCCAAAACCCCATTGGGACTTCAGCACAAACATCTAAACGAAAACCATCTACACCATCTGAACAATCTCCATCTCCGTTAGGATCCAACCACTTTTCTGACACATTAAAAATATGTTGTTTTATTGTTTGACTTTTAAAATTTCCTTCAAAAACATGTGATGAGCTTTTATGCTCCACATATTTATTTTCTTTAACTTCAACAAGAGTTTTTATTCCAAACCAACCGTGATAATCAAACTCATTTTCTGGTGTTGAAGGATTATCAAATTGTTTTATCCAATACCATTCTGCGAATTTTGATTGCTCTTGTTTTTCAGCAATGTCTTTAAATGCCCAAAAAGAATTTCCGGTGTGATTCCATGAATAATCCATTATTACACGAATGCCTTTTTCATGTAGCTTCTCGATTACTTTAAGAAACAACTTATCAGCGCCAGTCATTTTCCAAGTTCTTTTATCATACGGTATTTCACTTGCCATTGTTTCAACATCTTTGACTGGAGAAGGGCCAAAATTTCGATCTATATGGCGCCAGTTGCGTGCATCAAATTTGTGATTTGATGGAGCATCATTTAATGGATTAAAATAAATAGCCGTAACGCCAAGAGATTTGAGATAATCTATTTTGTCTAAAACACCCTGTAAATCACCCCCATAACGCCTCAATTGCGATTTCTGCCCAAAATATGTCATCAAATTTCCATCAATATCTGTTTTAGTTTCTAAACCTGTAAAATAATCATCGGCTTTATACCAATCATGTGTCCAAGGAGTTATTTTCCAATTTGTGGGAACAAAACCGGGATATGCTTCGGATATATCATTTGGTGTGGGGTCATTGTTTGAATCGCCATTTCTAAAAGTTTCAACAAATATCTGATACCATATTACTTCTTTCGTCCAATTCGGTGCATCTTCAAATTTAGTCGGAACATATCCTAGAGTATCAAGCTTTTGACTCGTATTTGTGTTGCAACTAAAAATCATAGCAGTTAATGTGAATACCAATGATATTTCTATTATGTTAGATTTTGCGATCATCTTTAGAATAATTAATTTATTAATATTCTCTTTTTATATCTATTGCATATGAAAATTTATCAGCTTTGTAAAAACACAACCCATATTCTATTGGTCTTTTACCTGGATCAAGAACAATACGGGAGCGATGTAAAATTGCATCGCCTTCTTTTACTTTAAGAATATTAGCGATTTTTTTATCGGCAAGAATTGCGGTCATGGTATCTCTAGACAAATCAACTACAATAGAATAATCGTTCTCTATAATTTCGTAAAGTGGGCGAGAAAAATCTTCATCGCCAGTTAAACCAATTCTTGGATGTAGATATGAAGAAAAATAAACAA
>PVMS01015772.1_pt1 | contig 11812 bp, 8 predicted proteins | sample 1853461 | NCBI WGS metagenome assembly PVMS01 (sample SAMN08582032, study PRJNA380276) | Marine sediment metagenome, whole genome shotgun sequencing project. | isolation source: ocean sediment barecode stripped | collected 2017
AAGCGATGAGGAAATTATAAATGCTATGATCGAACACCCAAAACTTATGCAACGACCAATCGTTATAAATGGAGATAAGGCTGTTATTGGCAGGCCGCCTGAGCGGGTTTTTGACATATTATAATTAAGATCAAATAAGAAGCCGTTTTTTCTTTTCCTATTTTGAATTAACGCGCGCCTTTTTCTTTTAACAAAAAATTGGTAACACATCACTGATCACTGTGTAATTTTGTAGTCAAATTGTATAAACCTATATGAGATTACCATTAAGTATCCTATTTCTACTTATTACCACCTTACTTTTTGCACAGCGTGGAAATTCCGGTGACAATGTGGGTCCTAAGGTTACGGTTACGGGAAAAGTCGTGGAAAAGGACACTAACCAACCGTTGGAGTATGCTACAGTGGTATTTATCGATAAAGACGGCAAAATAATTGAAGGGGGGATCACCGATGCTAAAGGTAATTACAATATCAAAGTTCCTACAGGTGTATATACTATTCAGTTTGAGTTTATTTCATATAAAACCGTGTCATTATCCAATCAGCAAATTTTTAAGAATACCAGGCTTCCAAACATTACACTTTCGTTGGATTCTGAAAGTTTAGATGAAATAGTTGTACGCGCCGAAACTACCGAAGTAGAAATACGTCTCGACAAAAAAATATATAATATTGGAAAAGATCTAACTACCAGCGGAGCTACCATAGGAGATGCTTTAAATAATGTGCCCTCGGTGACAGTAGACTTGGATGGGACTATCGCCTTGCGAGGTAACGCAAACGTTCAGATTCTCATCAATGGTAGACCTTCGGCCATTGCCGGATTTGGGTCAACAGATGCACTAAGGCAGCTGCCCGCCGAATCTATAGATCGTGTAGAGGTCATTACTTCACCATCGGCTCGATATGATGCAGAAGGAACTGCAGGTATATTAAATATTGTCCTGAAAAAGGAAAAAACATTAGGATTAAACGGCTCCGTCTTAACAAGCGTTGGGACACCATTCAGTTTTGGTTTGTCGGGAAATATAAATCTAAGAACCGATAAATTCAATATTTTTAATAACTCCGGGTATCGATATAGAAAGTCTCCCGGGAATGCCATTTTTGAAAATAATTTCTTTTCAAATAACGTAGAAAACCCTTTGGTTATTGAAGAAAGGGATTATGATCGTTCGAGCAGACGATTCAACACTAATTTAGGAGTGGAATATTTCATCACTGAAAAATCGTCTATAACCACTTCCGTATTTATGCACGTAGGAGACGATGAAGATGTGATAAATAATTTCACCGATGAATTTGATGCTTCGAATATATTAAATGTATCCAGAATAAGAACTGAAACTGAAACTGAAGATGATATAGGCTATCAGATCTCTTTAAATTATATTAACAGGTTTGATGACAAAGGCCATGTGCTCACGACAGATTTCCAGTTTGAAAGGGACACCGAAACCCCTAATTCATTTATCATTGAACGAAATACTTTCCCAAAAACCACAATTCTTCCATCTGAAGATATTTCTGAGGAAGAAGATAATACCGAGTATTTGGCACAATTGGACTATGTGCGACCCATAGGAGAAAATGCCCAATTTGAGGCTGGATATAGAGGTAAATTTGAAAAAAAGATCACAGACTACGTGCTTCTGGAAGAAGTGGGAACGACAGGAGCCTTTGTGAGAAATGACAGCCTATCCAATTTGTTTACCTATAAACAAAATGTACAAGCACTATATACTCAATATGGTAACAGGATTGGAAATTTTTCGTTCCTTTTGGGTCTTCGAATGGAAACCACTTCTTTAAAAGGTGAAGTGACAGGAGAAGATGTCACTAATGACGATGAATTCAATATAAACTTCGATAAGGATTTTATCGGCCTCTTTCCTACGGTAAATCTCATTTATGAATTGAACGAAGAAGAAAATATCACCTTCGGATACAACAGGAGGATCAACCGGCCAAGACATTGGTTTTTAAATCCGTTTCCATCTCGTTCGAGTGAAGCAAATATATTTCAAGGAAACCCTGGTTTAGATCCTGCCTACGCTAGCGCGTTTGATTTAGGCTACCTAAAACGCTGGGAAAAAATCACATTAACATCGTCCATTTATTATCAGTATGAGACCGGTGCGTTTACCCGCATCAAGGAAGATACCGGTGAACTGACTTCAAACGGTATCCCGATCATACGTAGTTTACCAATTAATCTGGCGACAAATCAACGTTATGGATTTGAAGCCGGGATGCTATTTAATGCCGCCAAATGGTTGCGGTTAAATGGTAGTTTGAATATATTTAGATTTGTCACCGTAGGTGATTTCAATGGTGTAGACTATGGTGCCGAAGATACCAGTTGGTTTACGCGACTAAGCGCAAAGGTGACCCTCCCTGCTAAGATAGAATGGCAGACCAATGCTTTTTATCGCGGTCCACGGAGCAATTCACAAACGGAGAGCGAAGGTATTTTTTCTCTAAACCTAGCGGTTAGTAAAGACTTTCTAAAAGACAATGCTACTATTGGTATTAGTGTAAGTGATCTGTTTAACTCGAGAAAAAGAAAATCGGTTACACTAACTGATACTTTTAGGAGTTACAGCGAATTTCAATGGAGAGAACGACAAATTAATTTGAATTTTACATATCGATTTAACCAAAAAAAGCAACGGCAATCTAACGGACGGGAACGGGGATTTGAAGATGAAGGTGGTTTTGGAGGATAAAAAAAGGAGTTCAAATGAACTCCTTTATATATAGATATGATAAATCGATCACTCTTCTTCTCTTGCCTTACGCTTGGCTTCACGCTTCATTTTAAAATTCTCCAGCAAAACTCCTCCTATCCAGTAAGGAATAATGGCGATCAAGAAGAACATCAACCAAAACCCTATGGTTAGAATGGTTAAAAATGCAAGAAACCCCAAATATTGGTCGAAATCGAACATGATACGGTGTGTTTTGTTTAGGCAAAGATAATCTGAATTTTTTAGAAAAAACAATTATTCAAACCGATTTATTCACATGAATTAAACAGTTGTGAAGTTGAGTACAAATAGACGATTTCGTACCTTTGCAGAGTCTAAGAAAAACACTTATGGAATTCCGAATAGAAAAAGATACGATGGGCGAGGTACAGGTACCAGCCGATAAACTTTGGGGTGCTCAAACAGAGCGTTCGCGTAATAACTTTAAAATTGGCGCACCTGCTTCCATGCCTTTGGAAGTGATCTACGGCTTTGCTTATCTAAAAAAAGCTGCTGCCTATACCAATTGCGAATTAGGTGTTTTAGAGGAAGAAAAAAGAGATTTGATCGCCCAAGTTTGTGACGAGATCCTGGCAGGAAAGCACGATGATCAATTTCCGTTAGTCATTTGGCAAACCGGGAGTGGTACCCAAAGTAATATGAATATAAATGAGGTGATCGCTAATCGGGCACATCAATTGGCCGGTAAAATCATTGGTGAAGGTGAAAAAATACTACAGCCAAATGACGACGTGAACAAGTCACAATCTTCCAATGATACCTTTCCTACCGGAATGCATATTGCAGCCTATAAGAAAATAGTTGAAGTGACCCTTCCGGGTGTAAAGCAATTATTGGCTACCCTTTTAAAAAAATCATCAGAGTTTAGTGAATGTGTTAAAATTGGACGTACTCATTTAATGGATGCAACTCCCTTAACATTAGGGCAAGAATTTAGCGGATATGCATCACAATTGAAACACGGAATAAAAGCTCTCGAAAACACCCTCGAACACCTTTCACAATTGGCCTTAGGAGGTACGGCAGTGGGTACGGGAATAAACACACCAAAGGGATATGCCGAGAAAGTTTCGGGCTATATTGCTCAATTTACGGGTCTCCCATTTATTACTGCAGAGAACAAGTTTGAAGCTCTGGCAGCTCACGACGCCATTGTCGAATCACATGGGGCATTAAAACAATTGGCTGTGTCACTGAATAAAATTGCGAATGATATTCGGATGTTGGCCAGTGGCCCCAGAAGTGGAATTGGGGAGATAAGTATACCTGCTAACGAGCCCGGTTCCTCTATTATGCCGGGAAAGGTAAACCCCACTCAATGTGAAGCCTTAACCATGGTGTGTGCCCAGGTATTGGGTAATGATGTTGCCATTAGTGTTGGTGGTATGCAGGGTCATTACGAATTAAACGTATTTAAACCGGTAATGGCAGCCAATATCTTGCATTCCGCACAATTGATTGGTGATTCCTGCGTATCCTTTGACATTAATTGCGCTCAAGGCATTCGGCCAAATTATGATGTGATCAAGCGTTTATTGGACAATTCATTGATGCTCGTCACCGCATTGAATACAAAAATTGGGTATTATAAAGCCGCCGAGATCGCCAATACCGCACATAAAAATGGTACTACTTTAAAGGAAGAGGCCATAAATCTGGGCTATCTTACAGCCGAAGAATTTGACGCCTGGGTAAAACCCGAAGATATGGTGGGCGAATAAGAATCTACTTCAAAAATTCCCTGATAGGCTGTCTATTCTAACAACCTGTTTTTTATGCTTTTGATAGGAATTATCCTACAGCTACTTAGGTATTTAGAGGTATGTTTCCCGACGAAATGCATTTTTATTAGGTAAAGTGTAATTTTTTTGTATATTGAACTACCCAAATTTGTAAAACCTACTAAAAATGAGGTCCCTTTTATTACTTTTTACCTTGCTTTTCTGTCTCAACGTTCAGGCGAAAAAGAAGGTTGTTCGAGTGGAGATCAACCCCAAGAGTATAAGCCTTCAAACCTATGATAATACTGCGTTTCAGGGTAGAGCTCAAGTTGACTTTATTGGTCAAAACAACTACTTATATCCATCGCTTTATATGATTCCTGTCGATGGAACATTCTATTATGATAAGAGTTTTGGAAATATCGGCGAAAGCTTTGGTTTTGAGGAAAATTCCTACAAATATGAAAATACTGGTAGTATAAGTTTTTCGACCGTGATCGAAGAAAATTCTACGATACGAAATGAAGCTTCTGAGGATACTCAAACAATTTTCAGGCAAGGATTGTATTATGGTTTTGCATCGATGCTTGTCTTACTCAATCTGGTATGCTTCTTTCTCTTCGAAGAAAAAACTTTTTTATACTATTCGCTTACATTAGCTAGTATGTCTCTCCTCCTGTTCTTTAGTGACGGACTTATCTCGTTGTTCGGATTGGATAGCGCAAACAACCTTTTTAATTATCAAACATTGCTCTTATTCGTAGCGACTGCATTTAGTGCCTTGTTTGCTTCAAAATATTTATTGCTTGACGAATTTTTACCAAGATTAAAATACTTCACTCTTTCGTTATTTGGAGTTGCCGCTTTTTTATTGACTGCCGGCTGGATCACAGTGAATTCCGACTTTATAAATATCACAAATGGCTTGCTATTTGGTGTTCTTGGAACATACTTTTTGGCCGGAGTGTATTTGTTCAGTAGAAAGAATTATGCAAAATTCTATGCTATAGCTTCATTTATTCCTTTATTATTCTGCCTGGACTTTTTTGTCTTCAACCAATTGGGCATTGACTTTTTAGCGACCCAAACTATTCATATAAAAGCTGCCGCTATTGCCGAGATGTTGATCATCACTTATGCCATTATGTATCGCATGCAGACGATTAAAGAGGAGAATATCCTTCGACAAGCGGAACTACGAATTTTCCTGAAAAGGCAAGATGTATTATCCGCACGTAAAAAGACTGAAAAACTAGTGGAAGATGTATACCTGGAAAACTTAATTATGCATTATGATCTCGACGGCTTGGAAATTAAGTTATTACAGTATATTTCCGAAGGAAAGGACAACGCTAAAATTGCGCGAAAGCTCAAATCAACGGAACATGAAATCGAAGAATTGACCAAAGAATTATACGTAAAGCTGGAGATAAGCGAACAGATCCAACAGGATTACCGTATGGTAGATTCGCAACCAGATTATATCTACAATTAGCGGTCCATATTAGGTTATTTAAACCTGATCAACGATTGTTTTAATTATGGCGAGAAGGATAAGTATGACTGCTTATCCTTTTTTTTTGTAATGTTTTTTGTACTGAAAATAAGAGGCCACAAACAATAGTAATAAAAATACCGTCAAATAGAACACAAATCCGGGAGTAACCGGTACATCTCCACTCGCATAGGAATGTAGTCCCGTTAAATAGAAATTCACGCCAAAATACGTCATCAATATGGACGTAAAAGCAAAAACCGCCATAACATTAAAAAACCATCTTCCCCTAAGACCGGGAATCAATCGCATATGAATTACAAAAGCATATACCATTATGCTAATAAGCGCCCAGGTCTCTTTTGGATCCCACCCCCAATAGCGCCCCCAACTCTCATTGGCCCACATTCCACCTAGAAAATTACCAATTACCAACATCACTAAGCCTACAGTAATTGCCATTTCAGTAATAATGGTAATCTCCTTGATATTCAGGTCCATTTTTTTCTTGTTGTTTTTAGTCGTAAACACCATCAGCAGCAAAGCAGTGATCCCAAGTATCCATCCCAATGTAAAGGGTCCATAACTCGCCACTATCACCGCTACATGTATCATCAACCAATAACTATCCAAAACGGGCTGTAAATTGGCAATTGATGGATCCAACCAATTTAAATGTGCAACCCATAGCAAAATGGATGCAACAAAGGCGGTTGAAGCTATAGTAAGATCACTCCTCCTTCCAAAGACTAATCCGAAAAGCATTGTGGCCCAGCTAACATAGATCACACTCTCATAAGCATCGCTCCAAGGCGCATGACCACTAATGTACCAACGCGCTATCAATCCTACCGTCATGAGTAGAAACAGAGCCCAAATGCAAACCTTAAAAAACTTCACTGAAAAGTTAACTGCTTTATTCTCATAAAAGATCTGAATAATTATAAAGCTGAACATGAAAAACCCGAACATCGCGAAGTAGTGATACAATCTGTTGAATAGATTTGCTTTGTTGTAAGCGATCTCCGCGCTTATTTTATTTTCTGAAAGCAAAACCTCACTGCCATATTTTTGTTGGTAATCCAGGATCAGATCAAGCACTTTATCTGCCTGGCTGTAATCATTACTCTGTCTGGCGTAATCTAAAGTAAGGCGGTACCCTGAGAGAATCTCTGAGATAAAAACAGAATCCTTTCCCCTGATATTCGATTGTGAAAGTTCTACATTGGAAATCCATTTGTTATTTTGATCCCCCGGAACAGGAAAGATCTTTAGAATTCCACCACTTAATGCCTGATCCAGTAAATAGGACTTTTGGCCCAATTTAATGAAGTCCTTTTCAAACTGATTAGGATTCATTTTTGAGCTGGCCTCCTGGAGATATGGACCTATCTTGTTCTTCATGTTTTCATCCAGCATATTAATAATAGATGCTTTTGACACATCCATAGGTACACCCAATATTTTTTTGATACTGTCATTCCGCCAGTCCAATTTCATCAAAGGGACCTCGAACCAGAGCTGTGGAAATTCTGTCATCGACAAAAAGACTTGATTGGCATCCAGGCCACCATAGGTATTCTTACCACTCACCTTCCGAAGTAATTCACTCGCAAATGTATTGATAGGTTTCATCCTTCCGTTATCCTGAAGGACCATCCTTCCAAACTTCGCTGCGTGTTCTTTATCCACAGCGTTTGCAAAAACAATAGAATCTATTTGTTGGGGAGTTGCGCTTTGGATTTGTCTTCTTTCCTGTGCAAAACCAGAAATGGAGAGAAATAATAACAGCACCGTAGTTATCTTAGCCTTTTTATCCTTCACTTTGGTTAACATTCTTCTCAGATCGGCAAAACGGGTATTACCATTGAAAAGAATAGACAATAAGCCGAAATAAAGTAGAAAATAACCAATATATGTGATCCATGTCCCCCAGAAATCGTGATTTACAGAAAGGACGGTCCCTTTTTCGTCAGGATGAAAAGAAGCTTGAAAAAAACGAAAACCCTTATGATCCAACACATTATTCATATAAATATCGTAATCGTAAAAATCACTCTCGCTATTGTTGACAGTGATCTTAGATCGATACGCGGAATAACCGTTTTCCGTACCGGGGTATTTATCTGCTATAAAATCGTTTAGAGTTATGCTGAAGGGTAATTTGTAGGTTTCGGCACCATAGGCCATGTAAACTTTCAATCCTGCGATATCGACGCTCTCGGGATTTGACGCGATATATTGACCCCCAATAAGTTCTACCGTTTTGGTTTCGTCAAGAGAAGTTACTTCTACTATCAAGACATCTTGATTTGTTTTCTCAGGTGCTGGTGCTTTTACAATACCATAACTACCTTTTTGAACCGGCTCTGGGAAAACAAAGGCCATATTGGCAACCTTGTATAAGGACCGTAAATTTAACTTTTGTATACTATCAGCAAATACCTGACCCTCGAATTGATCTGCCATTCGCAGATAAGACCCTTCGAAAGGGCTTTCAATCGTATATTTTTTTTCAGTGACAAAAATATTGATCGCCCCAACTTGTGGATTGTTAATGGTAAATGCAATATTATGGATCAATGTTTCACTACCTACCTTAAGCCAGTGATCATGCCTGTTACCGTCACCTGCCTCCACTATTTTAAGATACTCCTCCCCTTCCTTAGAATGAATAAAATCTTCCTTTACATTCGATATAAAATTTTTGTACGAAATTGTTACAGACTGTTTGTTGTAATCGGTTTCAATCTTGAATTTATTACTCAGCCGTTCAGAAAGGTCCAGTTTTTTCTGTGGTACCCTCCTTCTTTGCGCAACACCATCGACTTTGTAATCCCCATCGATAAAAACTTTCAGGTATGTTTCTTTAGATAGGAATGTGCTTTCGGTAGCTCCTTCACGTATGGGCATTAATCCTTCATATCCGATGTAGCGCGTTACGAAAGCCCCTATAAGAATTAATATAAATGCTAAATGAAAGGTAAGAGTTGCCCATTTCTTTTTTCTGTACAATCGAAACCGAAATAAATTCCCCAAGAAATTGATGACGAAAAACAGCATAATGGCTTCAAACCACCAGGCGTTATAGATCATTTCGCGTGAATAGGGTGTAGGAGAAGTCTCGGAGGAGGCATCCATAAATGTGCCAACCGCCATTGCGACCGCAAAAGAAATAAATAAAAATGCGGTAAGTCGCGTAGAGAACAGGATGTTGCGAAGTTTATCTAACATAATATTATGACCATTTCAAGGCCATGCAAATGTAGCTGTTTTTGTTTATTCTGAAGAACAAATACGCTATGTAAAAAAGTTATGGATCTGTTAAATTTTACAACACTTATAACCACCTGTCCCTAGTGACAAAAACACGCTGAACTATTGCTATTATTAATTTTTTTACCATTTGACGGATATCCTAAAAACTATTACTGACTTTCATATATAGTAATATTAATCCTGCTAATTTTTTATCAATGAGCCTGGCTATAAGATAAAATCCTTCCAAAAAGTTACTACCTTCGTTGTATGATCAAAGTGGCAATTTTAGGCTTCGGAAATGTTGCGCGGCATTTGTATGCTGCTTTTTCAAGTGCCCCGGAAGTCGAGATCGTTCAAATATATAACCGCTCCAAGGGAATGATCACATTAGAAATCGAAACGGATTTCACCAGCGATCTGTCGGAGATCATAGAAGCCGATGTCTATATAATTGCTATTCCTGATGATGGTATCAAAGACTTTTCAGAAAAATTACCATTTCACAACAGATTGGTTGTCCATACTTCAGGCGGTGTCGAAATGGAAGTACTTTCAGAAAAAAACAGTAAGGGTGTTTTTTATCCACTGCAAACATTTTCAAGAGAAAGTGCGGTTGATCTTACAACTGTTCCCATTTGCCTGGAGGCCTCGAATACTTCGGACCTGAAAACGCTTAAAAAATTGGCGGGTTGTATTTCTGAAAAAGTAATGGAAATAAGCTCAGAAGATCGCCGAAAGCTTCATTTGGCAGCGGTTTTTATAAACAATTTCACCAACCATTTGTACCATATTTCCGAAGAGATCGTTACCGAAAATAATTTGGATTTTGATTTGCTGAAACCACTTATCATGGAAACCGCAAAAAAGGTCAAAATCTTGTCGCCGGGAGAAGCACAAACCGGCCCTGCCAAAAGAAACGACAAAAAAACAATTGAAAAACACTTAGATTTGCTCAACAATGATCAATACCGGGAAATTTATAAGATCATAACAAAATCCATACAACAGGCACATGGAAAAAAGCTATAAAGAATATCTACAACAGATCACCACCTTTATTTTTGACGTGGATGGAGTCCTGACAGATGGCTCCATCCTTATTAATACCGAAGGCGAGATGTTCGGAAAATGAACATTAAAGACGGTTTTGCGTTAAAAACCGCGGTTGACCAAAAATTCAATATATGTGTTATCAGTGGTGGAACCAATGAAGGAGTACGCAAACGTCTGGAGGGTCTTGGGATCACAGACATCCATCTGGGCGCCCATCACAAGATCAAGATCCTGAACGAATATTTTAGCAGCAAAAATATCAAGACTGAAAATGTCCTATATATGGGGGATGATGTGCCGGATCTGCATGCCATGCAACTTGTGGGGTTACCCTGCTGTCCTCAGGATGCCGTACCTGAAATCAAGGTTGTTAGTAAGTACATATCGCATAGAAAAGGCGGGCATGGTGCCGTGCGTGACATAATTGAACAAGTGTTAAAAGTGCAGGGGAAATGGGTGAGCAATGGCAGTGCCAGCGCAAAATATGATTAGCTTCTTAAAACTTACCCGACCTGTCAATCTTCTCCTGATCATCCTTGTACAGGGAATGATAAAATACGGATTGTTGGAAGCACTCGATGTCCAGGTATCGCTGGATAATTTCCGATTTAGATTGTTGGTTTTTGCAACCGTTTGTATTGCGGCAGCCGGTAATGTTATCAATGATATTCTTGATGTGAATATAGATCGTATAAACAAACCCCAACGTGTAATCGTAGGAAAGAAGATTTCAGAAAAGGGAGCCTATAATTTTTATATCATTTTAAATATTCTAGGTGTAGGCGTTGGATTTTATCTCGCCAATCTCCTGGACCACCCGGGCCTGGCGGCTGTATTTATTATTATTTCTGCTCTATTGTACATATATGCGTCACAGTTGAAATCGGTGCTGCTAGTGGGAAATATTTTAATTTCCTTATTGGTGGCGTCGAGTCTGTTGATACTAATTCTGTTCGATATATTTCCTGCCATTGATAACGAAATAAAGGAGTCTCAGATCTTGAGCTCGCAGGTAATTTTAATGTATGCCGGGTTTGCCTTTTTTATTAATTTCATCAGAGAGATCGTAAAGGATTTGAAGGATATTGACGGTGATAAAAACGGTGGGCGTAAAACACTGCCCATTGTTCTTGGACGGCGGCGCACCGTGAATGTGGTATTTGTGCTGGGCGCGATCGCACTTTTGAGCCTGCTACTTTATACCTACTTCGTGCTATACAACTATCAAAAAGTTGTTTTTTATATTGTGTTCTTAGTAGCGGCTCCTCTTCTGTTTTTTTGTATCAAAGCCTGGAATGCCGAAAACAACAAACACTTTGCGGTGCTTTCCATTATCCTAAAATTGGTAATGCTCGCCGGAATATGTTCTATTATTTTTTATGCTGAAGTTGTTATGTAATTATGACGAATCGCGGTGAATTGTGATTAGTGATTATTACTATAAAAAACATAAACACTTCAATGGTTAAACAATTAAACACACCAACAATTACTCAATACTGAATACT
>PVMS01170383.1_pt1 | contig 11809 bp, 13 predicted proteins | sample 1853461 | NCBI WGS metagenome assembly PVMS01 (sample SAMN08582032, study PRJNA380276) | Marine sediment metagenome, whole genome shotgun sequencing project. | isolation source: ocean sediment barecode stripped | collected 2017
CTGATACGGCTGCCGCGATTGCTGACGAACAGCGCTCGCTCGTCGGCGTCCCATCGTGTATTCCTGCTGTTAGGCCCGTTATTTAGTCTTTCTTGCGGGCGCGTGGATGGGTCTGGTCGTAAATTTGGGCGAGATGCTGGAAATCAAGGTGCGTGTACACCTGCGTCGTCGAAATGTTGGCGTGCCCCAGCAACTCCTGAACGCCGCGAAGGTCGTGACTCGACTCAAGCATATGGGTCGCGAATGAGTGCCGAAACAGGTGTGGGTAAACATTGGTGTCGATGCCCTGCTGTTTTGCCCAGTGTTTAACCCGAGACTGCACGGATCGTGAGCTGATACGGCTGCCGCGATTGCTGACGAACAGCGCTCGCTCGTCGGCGTCGGCCAGATCCGGGCGCGTAATCGCCCATTGCCGGAGCGCTTTGAGTGCGTGCCGCCCGACCGGAACGATCCGATCCTTGTTGCCCTTGCCCGTGACACGCACCGTCGCGTCGTGCATGTCGACGTCGCCAAGATTCAGGCCGATCAGCTCGGCCAGGCGCAGGCCTGACGAGTACAGGAGCTCGAGTATGGCCCGGTCGCGGTCAACGATCGGCCCGTCGCCATGAATCTGGAGCAGGCGGGCCATCCGGTCGGCGTCGAGATTGTCAGGCAAGCGTTTCTTGCCCTTCGGCGCGGATACCGACGCAACAGGGTTATTGCCGACTTCTTTCTCGCGAATCAGGTATCGAAAGAACGTGCGGGCCGCGGACAGGCGGCGCTGAATACTCTTCCCGCCAAGGCCTTTGCGAAAACAGGCGGCCGCGTACGCCCGGACGTGCTCGCTGTCGAGGTCCTTCCATTCGCCCACGCCGGACTGTTCACAGTACGCCGCGAGCGTCTCGAGATCTCGACGATAGTTCTTGCAGGTCAGTGGCGACAGGCGACGCTCGAACTCGAGGTGCCGGATGAAGCGATCGATCCAGCCAGCATCGTTCACAGGATCGGGTTCACAGGATCAGGTCTCTAGAAGCGCTTCAGCGATCCTGCAACGAGATCGCCCAGGCGCGTCAGAAAATCGATACTCATGCCGGGGTGGAAGCGATCGCCGTCGACGCTGCCAACGGCGAGAAAGCCGATCTCGGCGCCGTCACCAAGAGGCACGAGCGCGGCGGAGCCAATCTCGTCAGCATCTCCGTGGAACAGGAACTCGCGCTGCGAATCACGAATCTTGCCGCAGCGGGGGCTGGTGCCGCCGAGGAAGGTACCGAAGGGCTTGAGCATAGGGTCGTCTTTCTTAACGGCCCGGAAGAATCGCGCGGCATTGATGTCTTCAAACGCCTCGGGGTCACCGAATAGCACGAGTACCGCGTGGTCGGCATCAAATCCCGACCGCATGGCCTCTTCGATTACCGCAATAGTCTTGTGCAGGTCATTGGCGATGAGCAATTGCATCGTCAATTCGTGAATCTTCGCGCTCAACAAGTCATTGGCGCGAGCGACTTCGATAAGTTCCTTGAGCTGGCGCTCCAGCTTCAGGTCCTTTTGCCGTAGCACGGTGACCTGCCGCTCCACCAGGGAGACGGCACCGCCACTGGCGTGCGGGAGGTTGAGCGAGCTGAGCAATGTCGAATGGCGTTCGAAAAAGTCGGGGTGTGCAGCCAGGTAGTCGTGGATCGACTGTTCCGAGAGCTCTTCTTCGACAAATTCCGTTTTGGCTTGCGTGCTCATAACTCTATGATACCTTTAGAAATATACTCGGCGTTTCCCGTGAGCCAAACCGGCTCCGAACCACCGCGCCAGCTTACCACGAGTTGGCCGCCAGGCAGCCTTACGTTGACTGTGTCGTCGAGCAGCCCGAGCATTTGTCCCGTGACCACGGCGGCGCAGGCACCTGTCCCGCATGCGGCTGTTTCACCGACGCCACGCTCGAATACTCGCAAGTCCATGCTGCCTCGGTCGCGAATCCGGGCAAAGCCGACGTTGGTCTGTTGTGGAAATCGTTCGTGTCGTTCGATCAGAGGTCCAAGCTCGTCTACGGGAGCCGTATCCACGTCGTCTACTTGCAAGACGCAATGCGGGTTGCCCATGGATACCGCGCAGACTGAAAATTGATCGTCGCCGACGGCGAGTTGGTAATGCTCTGCCAGTTTGTCCGCTGCGAACGGAATGACGGCGGGCTCGAATTCGGGCACACCCATGCTGACAGCAACGAGCCCGTCGTCGTCGACGCGGGCCTCGATCGGTCCGGCCGGACTATTGAGCAGAAACGTCTGCGCGTGGCCACTTTCGTTGGCGAGAACAGCCGCCACGCAACGCACGCCATTACCGCACTGTTCAACTTCCGAGCCATCGGCGTTGTACACCCGGTAGTCGGCGGCAAAAGCAGAATCGTCGGATTCGGTCACCCACATGAGCTGGTCAAAACCAGGTCCCGTGGCTTCGTTACCAAGCTCCCGAAGCACCTCGGGAGAGGGTGGTAACGCGTTGCTGTTGCGCTGATCGACAACGAGAATCTTGTTCCCCGTGCCGTGCATTTTTGTGTAAGCGGCTTTCATGGACTTTTTGGGTTGGCGTCTGTAGTTTACATAAACCTGAAATCGAGCGAACCTGAATCGATCAAACAATAACCAATCAAACAACATTGCCCAGGAGAGGATCATGCGGCACATAATGGTTATGAATGCGAAGGGTGGTTGCGGGAAAAGCACCCTGGCTACAAACATAGCATCCTATTTTGTAAACGAAGGCGCCACCGTTGCGCTGGCCGACTACGATCCCCAGAGGTCGAGCCTGGACTGGCTGGATCGGCGCCCCTCGAACCGTCCCGCAATCGCTGCAGTGGCGGGCTTCGATGGCGGACTGCGCCATGTGCCTCGCAACGCCGATATCGTCGTCATTGACGCGCCGGCCCGCTCGCATGGCAAGGAGCTCATCGACCTCGTCAAGCATGCGGAAACTATTGTCGTGCCGATCCTGCCATCGACGATCGACATGCAGGCGACCACCACTTTCCTCGACGAACTTCGCAGTGTCGGCAAGATAGAGCGCAAGCAGGCGAAGTTCGGCCTCGTTGCGAACCGCGTTCGCGACAACACGTTAATCTTCGATGATCTCGACGAGTACCTGACGAAAGCCAGGGCGCCTTACATCGCGGCTTTGCGGGAAGCGCAGAACTATGTGCGGGCCTACACGCGCGGTCTCGGCATCTTTGAGTTGCCTGAATATCTCGCATGGCCGGACTGGGACGAGTGGGAACCGCTTACGTCCTGGCTCAGGAGCAAGCGTTCCCAGCCCTGATCAAAGGCTGGCGGCAATGCCGTCCTCAGGATTCGAATAGCGCGGGGTGACACCAAGCACCTCGCGCATCTTCGTGGTGTCTACGATGCGCGACGATGCCATGAAGGCGAGGCGCATCGGCGAAAATTCCTTTTCAGCCTGCGCGCGGCTAACTTTTCGTATTTCCGGCAACCCTGCCTGCCGGGCAACTTCGTCCGCAAACCAGGTTGAGGTGCGGTGATCGCCATCACCGACGTTGTAGATGCCGGCTGGCGCTTCTTCGGAGAGCGCCGCAATGCAACAGGTAGCCAGGTCGTCGACGTGGATGCGGTTCCCCGGATTGGCTTCATCGTCACTAATGAAGGCGCCACCCTCTGCTATGCGGTCGAGCCCGAGCCTCTCGGGCCCGTATATGCCCGGAACGCGCAACACCACAAGATCGCAGTTCGTCTGATTGGCCCATCGGGCAAGCAGGTTCTCTGCGGCAACACGGGGTTTGGACATCCGGCCGCCCAGGTTAGCCGGCGAATCCTCGGTTACGACGTCACCGTCGCAGTTCCCGTACACGCCGGTAGTGCTTATGTAGAGCAGGCGCTCTGGCGCCGGCGACAGGCAGTCAAGAAAGTGCTGCAGACGCTCGTCGGTCTCGCCACTCGGAGGGCAGGTGTAGAGGACGGCGTAGCGAGCCGGCAAGTCAAAATCAGTCGGCTCCAACGTGTCGAAATCGACGAGGTGAAATGGTCTGTCAGTCTCAATGGGTGATCGACTCGCGCCGGCAACCTCGTCAGCTGGCAGGCGCTCAAGAACACGGCGGCCCGTGTAACCGGTTCCGGCGACTATTGTGAACACGAGCTGGTGAACACGAACTAGTCGCTGTCGATGTGAGGAATGGCCGGCAGTGGTTTCGCGGCAATCATGCCAAGCCCATCGCGATACGCATCCGCTGCCGCCTCGGCTTCACCCATTTGGGCAAGCAGGGCACCGTATTCCTGGTAGGCCTCGGGTGTCGGCCTCATGCTGATCACCGTATCGAGGTAACTGCGGGCCTTACCCCAAAGCTCGTTGCGCAGACACAGGCGTGCCGCCGCGAGTAGCAGGTCGGTATCTTCACTATGAGTCTTGAGCCAGCCCTCAGCACGTTTCAATTGCTTCGTCGTGTCGGTCGCCTCGACGAGGCCGAAGAGCCGAACCAGCTGCGCGCGCCAGTTTGTCTTGAGTGCGGCGGCGAGCTCTTTCTCGGCACGATCGTTAAGCCCGGCCCGCATCAGGCCCTGGTAGTACGATTCTTGCAAGGTGATATCGGACCTCAGCGAGCGAGGGACCGCCTTCCATGCGTGATCGAGCACTTCGGCGTCGGCCGCTTTATCGAGCGCTTCCTTATGCACGCGGATTGTCCATTTCTCGAGCATTTCGGGTTTGATCTGTGTGCTCTTGCGAAGCCGCGGCAGGATCTCAGTCAACGCATCCCAGTCCTCGAGAGTGAAATAGAGTCGGCCCATGAGCGCCAGCGCTTGTGCATGATCCTTCGAGTGTTCTTCCAGCCGCCGCAGTGTGGCCAGCGCCTGTTCATGCTGGCCGCGGTCGAGCTGGAACTCGGCCTGCGTCAGTAATACGGCGTTTGCCGCTTCGGGTGTTTCTTCGTAAGCGAGTCGAAGCCATTCGTCGCGGCGGTCATCGCGTCCCTGCAAGTGCGCGGCGCGGGCGGCCTGCAGGTAGTTGAATAGTGGTGAATCACTGGTACTCGCCGCACGGGCCAGCATCTTCTCGCCCCGAGCAAGATTGCCCTCAGCGACGGCGATCATGCCTTTTGTCAGCTTTTGTCCGGAACGTGCAGAGCGGTAGCGGCCTGCCGCCTCGCCCAAGCGACGTGGCGCAACGATAATCTTGCGGATCACCCAGACAGCCAGGACCAGCAAAGCGGCAAGCAGGGCCAGCACGGGTACCGTCATTTCCACGAGATAACCGCGGAAATTGATGACGACGGAACCGGGATCCGCGAGCAGGAAGTTTAGGCTAAATGCGCTGACGATCAGGATTGAAACAAAGATGATGCCGAATTTCACTGCGCGATCTCGTTCAGAGTCCGGAACTGGCGCAGCAAGCGCAGTGACTGGGAGATGTCGGGTGTTGCTGTCGTAAATACGTAGCCCCGGATTTCGGCAATTGTTTCCAGCGCACCCGTAACAGCCGCACTTTCGGCGTCGAAGTACTCGGTTAGCAGGGCGCTCGTGTCATCCAAAGTCTGTTCGAAAATGGCCTGTTCCCCGCGCAGCAAGGCGAGACGCGCTGACTGCAGCAGCAGCGCAATGTTGTTGCGCAGGAAAAACTCCGCATCTGGTGATAGCTGGACCAGCTTGGCGCGCTCGGGTGGTGTGACTTTGACGAGGCCCGACATGGCGTTCTTGACCGATGCCCAGGCACGGCTCGCGCCGCTCTGATCAGGGTCCGCCTCAGGCGTTTCTTCTTCCGAGCCGGCACCGCTCGCGAGCGGCAAAGACGCAACGACACGCGCGAGGCTCGCGAGCGTCAGCGTTGCGCCTTCGATATCGGGCTTCTCCAAGACATCCAGTGACGCCAGTTCATCGGAAATGGCGCGGCGCACGTCGGTCAACCCCGGGTTGGCGAGCTGCACGATGCGTTCGTCCGCCATCTTGAGGGCCAGGGATGCCAGGTGTGGGTTGTTGGCGAGTTGCAGCTGGGCGTTCGCAATCTGCATGTAATACTCGGACTCCGCCAGTATCCACGCATCGCGAGCGCCTTCGGACACACCGGCCAGCGAGGCGACGGAACCTTCGAGCGTTGCAATGCGGGCGGGCAATGAGCTCAGCAGGCGGATGCGCTCATCCAATTCACGACGCAATCCGGCGATCGCCACGTCGACGCCCGGGTCCCGTGTACTGAGCTCCGTGATTTGCGCCTCGAGACTGGACAGCGACCGAGTGCTGCTCGTGATCCGACTGTCGAGTCGCGCGACCTCGTCATCGATCGATGTATCACGGGCGCCCTGCCAGTCTTGCCACGCCGTGTAGCCCGCGGCCGCAAGCGCGATCAGGGCGACGAGAAACGCGAGCCAGGCAACTGAGTTGCCCGAGCGCTCGCGTTTCGGCTTGTCTGCCGCGGTCGATTCCTCAACAGGCGCTTCCTGCTCTTCAACGGCGGGAGCCTCTTGTTCGATGTCTTTGTCGCTCATGGTGCTATTCCGGAATCGGTACTCTGAATTGCGATTATCGCTCGAACCATCTCGTCGGCGCCCGGTCCGGATGCAAGGATCGGCCGGGACGCAGGATAGCGATCCAAAGCCTCTTTTAACACACGACCTGCCGGCGTCACCAGTAGGGTAGTTGCGAGTTGTGCAGCGCACCACGCGGGCAATATTTTCGCGAGGTTGATGAGTGATTGTACGCTCATCACGGTGACGACATTGATCTCTCCCTGGCGCCAGCGGGACTCGAGGTCGGCCAGCGTTTCCGGCCCGACGTCAGGCAAGCGACGTTCGTAGACGGACAGGTATTCGATGATGGCGCCGCGCCTGGCGAGTTCTTCGGCCAGAAGTTCGCGCCCGCTCGTGCCGCGAATGATGCGTACACATTTGCCTGCGACATCCTGCAGAGCGGTTTCCGCAAGAAGATGCTCGCTGTCGTAGCCGCTGGCCGGCTGGATGTCGACGACGCGGCCGGCCGCCTTGATGGCTTTCGCCGTGGCCGGACCAATGACGGCGATCTTGCCGCCATCGGTGTATTGAATGCCATATTCCACGGCGTTGCGGCTAACAAAAATGACGACGTCCGGCTTGCACATCTCAGCGGCCTGCTTGTGCACGACGTTGTCGTCTAAGGCTAAGATGTCCAGGACGGGGAAGCAGTATGCCCGGCCGCCTTGCTTTTCGATTGCGTTGACGAGTTCGGTCGCCTGGGTGCGTGGGCGTGTGACGAGTATGCCAACGCCTTGCAGCGGGCGATCAGCCATTCGTGGCTCCGGCGGCTTCGAGCATGTCGGCGGCGCCACTCTCGAGCAATCGAGCGGCGAGTTCTTCGCCGAGCTGTTCCGCATTGTCCGCATGGCCGCTGACGCTGTCGCGAATGGACTCAGTACCATCGGGCATTGCGACGAGTGCTGTAACGGTCATTACGTCACCGTCGATGGTCGCAAATGTCGCGACGGGAGACTGGCAGTTTGCCCCCAGAACTCTTGCTATCGCCCGTTCGGCCAGCGTTGTCCGGACTGAAGGGTCGTGATTCAGCTGGGCAAGCACAGCGCGAAGTTCGGTTGCGTTCTCCAGGCATTCGATGCCGACAACACCCTGGGCCGCGGCCGGGAGCATTTGCTCCGGCAGGAATTGCTGGCTGATGCGTTCATCGAAATCGAGGCGCTGGAGGCCTGCCGCCGCGAGGATAATCGCGTCGTAATCCCCGTTATCGAGTTTCGCGAGTCGTGTATTGACGTTACCGCGCAGCGGTTCAACGCGAAGATCCGGGCGCATCATTTTGAGCTGTGCCTGGCGCCGCAAGCTCGAGCTTCCAACGAGCGCACCCTGGGCCAGGTCCGTCAGTTGCTCGCCATTCGGCGAGACCAGCGCATCAGCGTGGTTTGCGCGCTCAAGCATAGCGGCGAGACAGAACCCTTCCGGCATTTCAGCGGGCACGTCTTTCATCGAATGGACGGCGATATCGGCCTCTCCGCGCTGCATGGCAACTTCGAGTTCCTTGATGAACAGGCCCTTGCCGCCTATTTTCTGCAGGCTGCGGTCGAGGATTTCGTCACCCCGTGTCGATAGCGGCACGAGTTCGACGGACTCGACCTCCGGCAGGTCGTTCAACAGGGCGGCAACGTGCTCGGCCTGCCACAGGGCGAGGGCACTCTTGCGAGTAGCTATGCGGATTTTCATGATTCTTTCAAACGGCGCTTCACTTCGGCGACATGCCGGCGGCTGATTATCAGCTCTTTGTCGTCGACTTGCGAGTCGTCGCGCAACACAACCCGGCTTTTGCCCTCGGCGTTTCTCTCGATACGCTCGATGCGGCGAACAGCGATCAGTGCACCGCGGTGAATACGCACGAAGCCGTCGCCGAACTCAGCCTCCAGTGACTTAAGTGAATCATCAATGAGGTCCTGACCGTTATCGTGGTCTACCGAAACGTATTTCTGATCCGCGACAAACGAGGTGATCTCGTCCACAGGTATCAGTTTGAGCTCGCCGTGAGCGTGTGCGCAGACGTGTTTGCGTGTGGCGTCGAGTTTCGCTTCAGCGGCTGCTTCACTGAGCGCGCTGCCCGTGAATCGTGATGCTTGTTCGAGCGCGCCCGTTAGCCGTGAGCGACGCACGGGTTTGAGAACATAACCGATGGCGCGTGCCTCGAAAGCGTCGATCGCATACTCGTCGTAGGCGGTCGTAAACACGACAGCCGGTGCGTGCTCCATCGCGTTCAGGTGGTGAGCGGTCTCGATGCCCTCCATGCCGGGCATGCGAATATCGAGCAGTACGACGTCGGGCGAGAGCCGCGAGGCGAGTTCCAGCGCCTCAAGACCATTGGCCGCTTCGCCAACAACCTCGTAGCCGTCTTCGTCCCCGAGAATCTGCTGCAGGCGGTCGCGTGCGGGTTTTTCGTCGTCAACGACCAGCACTTTCAGGACTCTCACGTGGCGTCCTTGTCAATCGGGAAACGCAGCGTGACGGTGTAGCTGTTGTCCTGATCGTCAATGCTCACAGAGGCGCGACTGCCGTAGGCGAGTTCAAACCGCTGCCGGATATTGGCCAGCGCCATTTTGTTGCCGTCCTTGTCGCGGGCTTTGCCCGGGGGCGACCGGGTTGGAAACCGATATCTCCAGGTTTTGTCCATCGCGTTTGCCGGTCACCGTCACCTCGCCGCCCTCGGGAAGCAGCTCGATGCCGTGGTAGATAGCGTTCTCGATGAGTGGCTGGATGGTCAGGCTTGGGATACGAGCCCGCAGCGGCAACTCTTCAATGTTCCATCGAATGTTGAGTCGATCGCCGAGACGCAGTTTTTCAATACGCTGGTAGATCGCCGCCACCTCCAGTTCTTCCTTGAGACTTGTCCGATTGCGCGTGCTCGAGAGACTCGCGCGGAGTAGGTCGGACAGGTCCTCGACGGCCTCTTCAGCCTGACGCGGGTCGGTGCGAGTCAGCGATGCGATGGTGTTCATGCTGTTGAACAGAAAGTGAGGCCGTATCAATGCTTGCAGGGCACTGATGCGCGCCTGTGCTTCAAGCACGATGCTGCGACGCCATTCGCTCGATACATAGAGGTAACGCATCGATAGTGCGATGAAGATCGAGCTGATCGCAAACGTGCGCAGGATGAACTCGTAATGAGAATCGTCAATTATCGCAACGCCAGCGAAGCGCCACATGAGCTGCCAGGACAGCTCGGCCACGACCAGGCACATGATCACGAGGATGACAAAACTGATTACGAATGCACGATTCTTGCCCGCAGTCTCAAGGCGTGACCGGAGCTGGCACATGACGGCGCAGCCGAGCAGCGCAAGCCACAGGACAAAGAACGATGACTTTGAGAGCTGGATCAGGAATTGCCCTTCAGGCTCATGCGCCGCGAGCGTGAGGACAATGGCTAAGAGCTCGGCAACGAGCAGCACAATAAACAAGGTTCCCGCCGCACAGAAGTCGGGCAGGTAAACCTGGGTGTCTTCGCTGGATGAGTCGGGTGCTGCGGTCAAGCGCGCGCTCCTTCAACAGGTGCGGGCATTGTAGCGCCCGCGCGCGCGCGCCGCTTGGACGAGTTTCGAGGCCGGCTTAGCCGGCCGACGTAAAGAGGTCCGAAGGGCCGAAGGCAATTCCGCCTAAGAGCAGAACTCTGAGATCTGTTCCTCGGCTTTCTGCCGGGCTTCCTGACGTTGAGCCTCGTCCAGGTATGCGCGTTGCCCGTCCGCGTCTGTGCGGTACAAGCGGCGCGATTGCAGGTAGGACTCAAGGCGGGCGCGCGAGCGGTCACATTTTTCCTGGCGAGCCGCGTCGGCGGCGGCGTTGTCAGCGGCTTCTTGCTGGGCAGCTGCGGCAACTGTCTCCGCTTCGTGTCGCGCTGTCTGCGCCTCGACACGTCTCTCGACACGTTTCTGGACAACACTGTGGTTTGTCGGGCGGTACGTCATACTCAGGCGCTCTTCGGTATCAGCGCCGGAGGGGCGATCTTCGTAATAGATGTTGCCTTCCGCATCCGTCCACTTGTAGATTTCATTCGCCGCGGCGCCGCCAGCAATGGTCATCGCCATAACCGCAAATGAGAGCACAATCCGTTTGCCTTTCATCGAATTCCTTCCCGGCACCACGTGCCTTACATAAGATGTCGAAACGCCATCTATTAGACCATGAAGATGGGCGAAAATGGTGTGAACGTGGTCACAGCAAAATCCGGTCATTTTCACGACCGCACAAAAATAGGCGGACCGTATCGCCTGCCAAGTTATTGGTTTTGTTAAGAACAAAGACTTCCTGCCTTGGGGGTTGGGGCGGTGTCGGATTGCCATTATGGCAAGTCCGGCACCACGCCCGGGGAATCACTCGGCCGAGGTAAATTCGGGGTAGGCCTCGAGGCCGCATTCCCCGATATCGACACCCTCGTATTCCTCTTCTTCGGAGACGCGTATCCCGACGGTCTTCTTGAGAATGAACCACACCGTCAGACTGGCAATAAACACCCAGGCAAAGATCGAAACAATGCCCTTGAGCTGGGCCAACAGCGATGCTTCGTCATTGGTGATGCAGACCGCGAGCAGACCCCAAATGCCGACGACGCCGTGGACGGAAATGGCACCGACAGGGTCGTCAATGCGCAGCTTGTCGAGGGTAATGATGGACCCCACTACGAGCAGGCCACCAACTGCACCGATCAGCGTTGCCGCAATGGGCTCCGGCGTCAGTGGCTCTGCGGTGATCGCAACAAGGCCCGCGAGTGCACCGTTCAATGCCATCGTGAGATCAGCTTTTCCAAACCAGAGACGTGAGAGCAGCAATGCGAACACAAGGCCACCCGCTGCGGCCATGTTCGTATTCACGAAGACCAGTGCGACAGAGTTTGCCTCACCGACATCGGACACCCTGAGCTCGGAACCGCCGTTGAAGCCGAACCAGCCCAGCCACAGAATCAAGGTGCCAAGAGCGGCGAGTGGCAAATTACTGCCTGGTATCGCGTTGATCTGCCCGTTCTTGCCGTACTTGCCCTTACGCGCGCCAAGCAGGAGGACACCGGCGAGCGCTGCTGCGGCACCACACAAGTGCACGACACCAGAGCCAGCGAAGTCGAGGAACCCGGCTTGCTCGAGGAAGCCGCCACCCCATTTCCAGAAGCCCTGCACCGGATAGATGAAGCCGGTCAGCACGACGGAAAAAGCGAAGAACGACCAGAGCTTCATACGCTCAGCCACGGCGCCCGACACAATCGACATCGCGGTTGCGACGAAAACGACCTGGAAGAAGAAGTCCGACAGGTTCGAGTAATAGGTATCGCCACCGCTTGCAATGACATCCGCTGCTGCGTTGTCGCTCGAAGTCAGGAGGCCGCTGCCGACCGTCGAC
>PVMS01137950.1_pt1 | contig 11808 bp, 8 predicted proteins | sample 1853461 | NCBI WGS metagenome assembly PVMS01 (sample SAMN08582032, study PRJNA380276) | Marine sediment metagenome, whole genome shotgun sequencing project. | isolation source: ocean sediment barecode stripped | collected 2017
AGCATTGAGGGAAGAGGTGATTTCCAAGAGGCCTGAAGATAAGCCCGCTGATATCATCACCTTCTTCGGGGCTGAGCCTTTTGAGGCCGCGGATGTGATGGCGCTCCTGCCGGAAAAAGGTAAACTGATCCGGCTATTTAAAACAAACCGTTTTCAGGATCAGCAGGCACCCGTGTTTATCGCTTTTACGGTAACCCCTGATGATATCCAGGCCTCCCATATCACATCAATATCCAAAAGTGCTCAGGATCTCGCCGGGCCGGATGATCAATTGATTTATCTAGCGTATGAGCGACTCGATTCGATCTTGTCAGATCACCTACCGGTAAAAAAGGTCGACGCTTTTGCGCTGAGTGCTACCCACCTAATCCGATCGATCCTCAATCGAAAACCGTTTAAGCGAAACCTCCTGTCGATTCCCTCTTTTTTCGGCAACTTGAAGGGATACGACCCGATCACGCTTTCAGATTTAACAACCAGCGAATTTTCATATGAAGCAAATGGAGTTCACACTTTATGGCTGTCAGTACCGGTTTCATTTGCCTACCGGGTCCCCACCCGGGAAGGGGAACACCCTAACCGGTTCCTGGCGGCGGATGGAGTTGAGGGACAGCGAATTGCATTAACAAAACTACTCAATACCTTCACCAACCTCTCTCTGGCGCTGTTATCAAAGGCATCAGTTGCGGATGCATACTGGATTGGACACCTTTTTTCAATATACGGAACGCCGAGTGTGATTCTCCCCGTAAACCCAGCGATTGATTCAAGTTTTTCTAAAGCGTTTCTCAATGTTTATGCTTCCGCTTCGGCCCTCAAAGCGATGAGATCGGCAACATCGATTTTAGAAATAAAAAACCAATGGATTCAGCTCGGTTATGCCGGCATGACCTCTGAAGAAGGGTTGGCATTCGCCAAAACCCATTTTGCAAACTACGTTCAAGAAGCGGATAAGGCCTATAAAACCAATCTTTATTCAAATGCCCTTGCCCTTTTTGAGAATGCGCTACAGATCGCCGAAAATTCAGCTCAATTCAACCGGTACCTCCCCCCTCTTTTGGGCTATGCCCGTGAGAGTGCATATAGGACGGGCAATCTGAAAAAGACACTCAAGTACGCCGAGACACTGGCAAATCTGATGTTCCAAAAAAACCCCGATACGAAAGCTCACGGGGAAGCGCTTTTGAGGTTGGGCATCATCTATTCTCAATTTGAACAATATGAAAAGGCGGTTCCGATTCTAGAAGAGGCTTTGGAAATTTTTTCAAATTTGGAGCTGGGTGCCTACCAAATTTCGACTCGGGCGGATCTGGGTGTGATTTTAGAGAATGCGATGAAATATGACCGGGCAATGGATCATTTCCAAGCTGCCGCATCTCTGAGCAAGATATTGAATAAGGAAGCGCTTTTGGCGGGTCAACATTTAAATATCGGCAGAATATACGATTTACGCCTGAGTCAATATGCATTGGCCATCCAGAGCTATAAAAAGGCTCTTCTTATTTACAAAGGGATGGAACGGTCTTCAAAAGTATCAGCCAGCATCGGCCAGTCTTTACTGGATATTGGACGGTGTTACCGTCTGTTGGGAAACTTTAAAAGCGCAGACCAACACTACGCCGAGGCGATAACAATAGTACGTTCAGGCCTTGATAACGTTAGACTTATGACAAAAATTATCATCGAACAGGCCAATAACGCCTGGTTTCAGGGAAAATACCAAGAAGCCTTTCATTTGCAAACAAAATCGTATCAACTGGCAAAAGAAAATAACCTCGCCCTGATGCAGGTCATTTCCCTGAATACCGCCGGTCTTTTATGGTGGACATTGGGGGATAATCAAAAGGCGATGATCGAACTGCAAAAAGCTCTGTCATCCGCGAAAGTACTTCGGGTGCGGGATGATGAAGTCGCCACCACGTTAAATAACATTGGGCTGATATTTCGAGAAATGGAGCGTTACACAGAGGCGTTGCAGGCTTTTGAAGATGCACTTGCCATTGACATGCGATTGAAATCGCGTTGGGCGATAGCCTACGATCTTCGCAATCAGGGATTGACCTATCTTTTGATGGGTGAAGCAGAAAAGGCAATTCCACTATTTCAAAAAGCTTCCCGGCAGGCCGCTGCCATCGGTAACCGGATTAATGAGGCAAAAACATACCTGGGGTTGGGAGATGCCTATTCCACTGTAGGTAAGAAGGCTGATGCGGCGAATGCATATCAAAAGGCGCTAGCATTGGCGCAATCGATGTCATTGCGAGAAACCGAGTGGCGATCCATCTTCGGCATGGCAAAGCTCCTTCTTTCCGACAACCCTGAAAAGGCCGAGCAACTCCTTTTGGAGGCGGTGAGTGTCATTGAAAGCATGCGATCCGATATCAAAATTCTTCAACTCAAAGATCGCTTTTTGTCCAACAAACTATCTGTTTATGAAACCCTCTGCCGGTTGCTGGCGGACAGGGGAAAGATTGTGGAGTCCTTTGAAATCGCAGAACGATCCAGATCGAGGAACTTTATCGACCTCCTTGGAAATCAAAGACTTTCTCTCAATCGATCGATAGACCAAAAACTTTACGATCGCCAGACTTTGCTTAGGTCCCGAATAGAGGAACAAGAAGTCCTTTTGGCCCAATCGATCGAAAAAGCGGAGCGTCAGACATACGAACAGGCACTGGTTGGACTTAGAAATGATTTTAAAACATTAATGCTCGAAATCCAGGCGGAAAACCCACAGTTGAGCGCCCTGGTCTCTGTTGGGGACTTCAGTGCAGAAAAGCTTATCCAAAAGCTGGAACCGGATGTGGCGCTAATTGAGTATTACATCCTCGAAAAGGAAATATTCTATTGGTTGATTCGACCCAAAGGGATCAAGTTGTTCAGAATCGCCGTGGACAGGAGGGACTTCAGTGAATCAATTCTGGATTATCGAAGAAGAATTCAGAATATCGAACCGCTGGCGGACGAATCAAGGACCCTTTTCAACACATTACTCACACCGGTTATGCCCTATCTAAAGGAAGTAAAAAAACTCGGTATCATCCCCCATGGCCCGCTGCACTACCTTTCGTTTTCCACTCTTTCGAACTCCGATGACTACCTGATCGATCTGTTTCCGATATTCTATTTGCCGAGCGCAAATGTGCTCAACTACACCATAGGAAAACGTTTTAAAGAAAAAAATATTCGTGTTCTTGCCCTGGGAAATCCTGATCTCGGAGATCCGGCATTCGATCTTCCCTTTTCCGAACACGAGGTCCATTCGATAAAGTGGAACTTCCCAAATGTCACGGTGATGACCAAGGAACGGGCGACAGAAAAATGGGTGGTCGACAACATTGAAAAATTTGGCATAATCCACATGGCGTCCCACGGCCAATTCGATCCAATCAATCCGCTTTTTTCAGCCATAAAGTTAACAAAAGGTAGCGGCGAGGACGGTAACCTGGAGGCGGCAGAGATTTTCGGGCTGAAGATCAATGCGGATATCGTTGTCCTTAGTGCCTGTCAGACCGGCCTGGGACGGGTAACAAAGGGGGATGATGTTATCGGGTTGAACCGGGCGTTTTTCTATGCAGGTACCCATACCATCGTTTCGAGTCTATGGCGGGTCAGCGACGTCTCCACCGCCGTCATGATAAAGGAGTTTTATCGTCAGTATATGTATCATAAAAAAGCGGAGAGCCTACGATTGGCAACACTCCATGTAAAAAAGCGATTTCCCCATCCTGGATACTGGGGTGCGTTTACACTAGTGGGAGATTATTATTGATACTAGAGGGGAAGAAAATGAATCGAGGTATTATTTTTCTTATTAGCTTTTTAGCGCTTGCCATTCTTGGTTATCCGGCAGTAGGTGCCCAAAAAAAAGTCTGGGTTTCCACAACCGGTGCCAAACTGAAAGCAGAAAAGACAGTTTCATCAGCAACCATCGCCAACCTCCCGGTCGGTACCCAGCTGACGGTCCACGCTTTAAAAAATCGATGGTATCAGGTTTCCACACCCAACAGCAAAAAGGGCTGGATATACCGCGGCAAAGTTTCAAGCGAACCGCCTAAAAAGGAGGGGGGGGAACAAAATCCTTTAGGGACGCTCATCGGCGACCTTACGGGAAGCAACATACAAGCAGATGCTTCCGATACATCAAGGAGCGTCCGGGGTCTATCGCCGGAGGCAGAAGCATATGCCGATCGAACCGGAACCCCGGAACAATACAAAAAGGCACTCGATACTATTATATCAACGAAAACAAGCGACGGGGAGATAGAGCAATTTCTTAGAGCAGGCAAAATTGGAGAATACGCTGAATAAGGCTTCCATCCGTTATACCGATCAAAACCATCATCCTCCGATGGTGCCCGATCGACAAAGCTTCAAAACCGATAAAAAGGATTAAAACCATCATGGGACACCGACAAAAACAAACCCGATCAGATCAGCGGTTCATGTACAATCGCCGCAGGTTCATTAAATACGCCGGGATCCTGAGCATTTTGGCCTTAAACCCCGCCCATGCGTTTAATATCTTCAAATTGCTCGATCCTGAAGGAGAATCAGAAGATCTCCAACAATTAAAAAAAAATTTTGGGGGGGAGCCGGAAAGATCCTGACCAGTTCGACCGATCTGGACTATAAATCAGAGTTTGCCATCGGAGAAAGCCTGGCGCTTGAGGGTCTCCGGCGGTACGGTCGCCCGGTAAATGATTCCCAGCTGCAAAAATACGTTAATCTGGTTGGAAACTCGGTCGCCCGCAACTCAAGGCGATTTAATATTCCATTTTATTTTGTAGTTGTAAAAAACCATCTGTACAATGCTTTTGCATGTCCGGGTGGCATTATCTTCGTCACATCGACCCTGGTGCATTCGATCGACGATGAATCCCAACTGGCAGGAGTGCTGGCCCATGAAGTCGCACACATCGGCCACAAACACGCACTTAAATCCATTCGCCGGGCGAATTTTTTCCGGGGCGTGGGTGAAATCACAGCTGCCACCATGAAGGCAGAGGAAGGAAAACTGTTTCAAGATATGATTGGCGGTTTACAAAACATACTTTTTGACCAGGGTCTTGATAAGAATATGGAATTCGAGGCGGATATCTCTGGTATGGAAATCGCTTACAAAACCGGCTATAATCCCCAAGGACTAGTCCAGGTGCTCAATATACTCAAACAGAGAGAAAAAGCAGCTGAAAAAAGAGGGTCGTGGTTTTCGACCCACCCGCCTTTGAATCAAAGAATAATAAAATGCCAACTCAGAATGAAAAGCTATCCGGATGCTTCATCCATGTCGGTAGTTAAAGATCGATTTCTTTATTATAAAAAGCGACTTTAACACGCGCTGCTTTTTTGTGAATCCTTTTTACGAATATTTAGATCCAAAAGCCCCGGGTTTATAAACCGCTCGGTGTTTTTTGCCACATCATCGATAGGGCTGAAAAACAATGACAAAGAGAATAATTAAAAACCGGCTTAACTTCTTTCGAAAATCCTTTTTTCAACACCAGATCGATACGTTCTTGGTTCTTATTGAAGAAAACCGCCGCTACCTCAGCGGCTTTACCGGTGAAGACACCCAATTTGATGAATCAGCGGGCGCTCTTCTGATCACCGATACGCAGCTCCTGCTCGCAACAGACTCACGATTTGAAACCCAAGTCAGGATGGAAGCACCTCTTTATGAGATTTATACCTATAAAACCGGTTTAATAAAGGCACTTCCATATTTGCTCAAAAAATTCGAAACCAAAAAACTCGGATTTGAAAGCCTGCGTATTTCCTATCAAAATTTTACCAAAATCTCCGACAACTGAAATCCGATTTCCCTGCGGTTGAACTGGTTCCAACGGAAAATATTATCGAGAATCAACGGGTTTTAAAAGAGCCGGATGAAATCAAAATCCTTAGAAAGGCGCTTTTGATTGCAGAAAGTGTTTTTAAGGATTTTTCAAGCACGTTGAAGCCCGGGATGACGGAAAAGGAGGCGGCATGGGCGATAGAGAAAGGGATAAGGGAAGGTGGAGCGGATATGCTTTCGTTCCCGGTCATCGTCGCTGCCGGTGAAAACAGTGCCCTGCCCCACGCCATACCTTCAAATCGGCCGGTGCAAAGGGGAGAGCCGATTCTGTTTGACTGGGGAGCAAGATTTAACGGTTACTGCTCGGACATTTCGAGAACCCTATTTATTGAAACGATCGACAAGAATTTCCAGAAGGTTTATCAAGCTGTTTTTGATGCGCAACAAATGGCAATCGATGCAATAAAACCTGGTGTGAGTTCAAAAGCGGTCGACGCGGTTGCACGCAATCACATTGATAAAATGGGGTTTAAAGATAAGTTCGGCCATGGATTGGGCCACGGTGTCGGGCTTTCAGTTCATGAGGCCCCAAGGCTCAGTCAGTTGAAGGATGATACCCTTGAACCCGGAATGATCATAACCGTGGAGCCCGGGATTTATCTGCCCGGCCAGGGAGGTGTCAGGCTTGAAAATATGATACGGGTCAAAGAAAATGGTGCCGAAGTGCTCAACCGACTGGATATGCCCTACCTGATAAAATAAAACGATTTTGTCCTATAGAAGAATTATTCTTCAATGGCGTTTCAGATGTCCCATATGTCTTTTAAGTGGTTTCAACGGGCAGTTCCTCACCCAGGGCCAAGCGGACAAGATTGCTCAGATGGATCGGCCTGAGTCCCGCCTCGCGGGATATCCGGCGTAAACGAAGGGTGCACATCGGACACAAAAAGACCATGAGTTCTGCCCCATGTTTCAGACCATCCTCGATATTACGTGCAGAAGACTCAATCGCCCGATCCCGTTGGCCGAATCCCACCAGGGGCGCATCGCAGCACAGCGCATCCTGGCGATCGAACCTTCTCGCCACCCTTTCCACCCCCATTAGCTCAAAAAGCTCGTCAAGAACAGGATCTTTTTCCATCGAATAACGGGAAGCACAGGGCTGCTGATAAGCAGCTTTGAGTCCGAGTGGATGAACCGCCTCCGGGTGGTCCCGCAAATAATCTCGAAAGTAGGTAATAATATGAACGGGTCGAAAAGGAACTTCCACACCATATGCCGGCGCGACGCTGTTGACCGCCGCATAGCACTCATCATGGAAAAATACAATTTCCTCAGCCCCTATACGGGATAGATTTTCCACCATGCGTCGGAGACCGGGGCCGATGGGCGATTCCACACCCATATGGCAATAGCCGACATAGCAAAAATAATCACCGCCTCTAAGAAAGGTCATGCCTTGGTAAAGCTGGCCTTCAAACATGCGGGGAATTAAGGGGTCTACGACGCAGAGCGAGATTACCGGCCGGTCAGGCGTCCCACGGATTATTTCACCGGGTGAATCGATCCAACCCTTTGCCAGAGATATACCTTTTGGAGATTGGACAGCTTTTGTTTCCTCTTGTCGCTTCAAAATCAAATCAAAAGGATTGGCGCCGCTGGGACAGTAGTTGTTACAGGCAATGCAAGTGGCACACTGGGCCACAATACCGGCCGATTCACCTGCGATGAGGGCCTCTATTTCTTTTACGGCCAGTTCCTGATCATAATCAACATAATGGCACCTGACCAGACAATCGCCACAGCGATTGCACCTCGATTCGTCAAACATTTAAATTCCCCTTTTGTTGTGAAAGCATAAAATGGTCTGAAACAATACGGTTTCGTCTATCGAAATGCGGTTTGGTTGTCAACGGCGATATAAGGCTAAATTTTTATTTGACCATCGCTTTCACAATAGAGTAAACTAAAATATTTTATACCCTAATCGAGTCAAAACTCGATTAGAAGTTACTCGTTATCAGTTCTTAGTTATTGGTTTTGGCAAAATTTAAATCAAAACCCTATTTCATCTATACAAGGAATAGAGTTTAGTGAAAGGGGTTAAAGCAAATAACCATTAACATTTAACCGATTTCAAGATGACATGCACTCAATTTAGACTCTTTTATCCGGTAATTGAAAGGATTTGAATAAAATGAAAGCAGAAAAAAAGAAGGCCACATCGTCAAAAAGCATGGTGACCGCCCGGGAAGCCGGATATTTTGGAAAAAAGATGATGAAAAACGCCCATAAGGCTCAACAAGAGGGTCTGCCAGTAGCCTGGTCCATGGTCACCTGGTGGCAGGGAGAACTGATTGCCAAGGCCATGGGTATTGAACTGGTTTTCCCTGAAAACTATGCAGCATTCTGTGCCGCTATGCGCCTGGCCGAGCCTTACCTGGAGCGCAGCGATAGCGAAGGCTTTCCTGCTACCCTTTGCGGGTATGCACGAAACTGCTTTGGCTATGCCAGCATGATGTCGGAAAATAATATGCAGCCGCCCGAAGGTGCCCCTGCAGGAGGAATGCCCAAACCAATGTTACTTATCGGCTCGGGCGCTGCATGTGACGGTCGTTTTAAGTGGTTCCAGGCCCTGAAGCGCTACCTGGGAGTCCCTCAATGGACACTGGAACATCCCCAAACCGGTGTGAAGGAATATTTCTTACCCGGTCATAAAAAAGAAACAATCCGTTTCATAATAAACCACCTCAAAGAATTCGTCTCTTTTCTGGAAAAGCTCCTGGACCACAAAATGGATTGGGAAAAATTGGCAGAAATTGTGGATCAGACTTTTAAAACCCTTATCCTGGCCCACGAAGTCGACCGGCTTCGCAAGGCCGTACCCTCTCCGATGGTCGCCCAGGATTTTTGGTCAATCATGATCCCACACCTGTTTATGCCACATGACCCGGAAGCCTATGAATTCTACAAAAAGGTGTATGCTGAAGTAAAATACAAGGTGGACAATAAAATCGGCGCAATTCCCAACGAGCAATACCGGGTAATGTTTGCTGAAATTCCCCCATGGCACACATTGGGATTCTTTGATAAATTGGCGGAAAATTACGGGATAGCGCTGGTATATGAGAGCAGCGGATATCATGCGCCCTATCCGATTTCAGATGAGGAGCTTGAAGGCGTGACAGATCCGTTAGAGTTGATTGCCAGATTAACGTATCAGAAATTTACCGATCAGCAAGAAATGGGGAGACAGTATGGCCTTGATATACCCGGATATACCCTCTCATATCTGAAAGCCGCTTCGGAATACCTGGCAGACGGCGTCATTTGCCATCCCCTCAGATCATGCCGCGCGGCGACTTATGAGCTGCTTTCGATCAAAAATGTATTATCGGAATATCTCAAAATCCCAAGCGTTTCTATCGAGGGCGACCTTGTCGATTTACGCGTATTTAATGAAGAAGAGGCCCTTTACAAAATAGAGGCGTTTGTAGACACAATGGACCACAATCGAGAAGAAAGGAAAACAGCTGGAATATCCTGGTAATCGATAACTCAAACAAGAAGATCCTCGTGCTGCAGTGTTTCTGCAATGTCGCCTAAACCGAGCTCTTCCAGTTTTGTTTTTGTCTGCAATCCAGTGGAAACATCCCAGCCACGAATCGCATAGTACTCATCTTTCATTTTTTCAAACTTCTGCCTGTCAAGGACCATTCCTTTCCTTGAAAAAGCCTCTCCATTCCTACCGGGAACAATGCAATCTGGATTACCGAATTCGGCCTTGAGGGGGATTGTGAAATTAAAGTCTTCGATGGTGTCGGACGCTCTCCCTTTCCGACCTTCCCTTGTAAGAACCGCCCTCTGGAGATTAAAAACACGTTGCCCAAATTTATCCAAACCTGTCTCATCCATTTCCATCCCCGTCACAGCAGAACAAACCTGGCTTTCCAGCGCCGGGTCGCCCACATGATCGTCGGTTATCGGACTATGGGTTATAGGCCAGGAGAAGTCGCATAGGATCAAGGATTCCTTCGCAAGCTGACGGTCTTGAATCTTGGTGGCGGAAAGGGCTTTGCCTTCGAATGTGGAAAAGTCAGCTGCGATCTCATCTCCCCAAAATTTTTTGGATATAGCCCTTATAACCTCCGAAGTCATGTAGTTGTTCTTAAGAAGCGTGTCGCTGTTTCCACCCGCGCGAAGGGCCCACAACAAAACCGGCAGGCCGACCTCATGCAATTGCTGGATCGGCATTCTGGGTTCTGTGGCATATAGTAACCCGGTTGTGATATGCATTCTGGGCCCGTAAGGGGAATCTTCCCCGGTCTTAATCATATAATCGGTAATATATTGATCCGCATTTTTCCCCACGATGTTAGCGGCTTTTCGCGCACCTTCGGCCAAAACATCCCCGAATCCTTCCCTGAAGGCAATCTTGTGCAGCAATGTCTGGATGAATTCTAGACTTCCTAACTTAGAAAACGGAAGACCGGTCTCATCCTCACTTAGAATATGCGCTTTGTGGCAACGGCTCAACCACATTATCAATGTCTCCACCACGCGTGTATCGATGCCGTAATCATCACACAATTTAGTTGCCTGAAATGGAACGTCGGTAACCTTTCCGTAGTATCGTTGTGCACGGACTTCGTAGTAACCGGCCGACTGACAACAATATTTTCCTGATTGTCTGCTTGCCGGATGGTATTTCACGCGCATACATCCGTTGATACACCCGAAGCAAATGTCCTTTTTCATCCGTTCCTGAGGCAATGTTGTCGGCCAAATGAACGGGTCATATTTTAATCCCCGCACTTTTTGCCGCATCAGCTTGACCGCTTTTTTGTCGGCAACCTCTACCTTTCCTTGGCCGCTGACCGCGATCGCCTTGAGATTTTTGGCGCCCATCAATGCGCCGAAGCCGCTTGACCCGCTGGAATCCGAATCCGCCAGAAGAGTGGCGTAGGTAACCATATTTTCCCCGGCCGCGCCTGTTGCAACAACGCAAAAAGAGTTCCCCAGCTCACTTTTCAAAATTTCGCGTGTTTCAATAGCGCCCTTGCCTTTTAAATGCGAAGCATCCCTCAGTTCAACCGTTTCATTATTAATCGATAGATATACCAATGAATCCGCTTTCCCTTTGAAAACAAGGCCGTCATATCCTGCAAATTTCAGCTTTACGCCCCAGGCTCCCCCTAGGTTGGCATATGAAAACTGATTGAGAATAGGAGACTTCCCGCAAACCTGCCATCGGGATCCGGCAAACCCGGGAACACCGCATAGAGGGCCTGTCATAAAAATCAAACAGTTTTCAGGATCAAAGGCATCAATTTGCGGCAGGACTTCATCCCAATATATTTTAAGTGCTACCCCCCGCCCCCCAAGAAAGCGATCGACATGGTTTCCGTTCAACTCCGTGCCGACATCACCTGTAGAAAGGTTGACCCGTAGAATTTGTCCGGCATATCCATATTGGTTATCCATATTGACTTAGCGCTCCTTATCTAGTGGGCACTCATGTGACGGTTTAAAAACCGCGGATAGACACTATCTAAATCCAAATAATCACTCGTCGATCTTTTGCCTCTTTCTCTCCTCTAGTACTGCGTGGGCAGCTGCCAGGCGGGCGATCGGGATACGATAGGGAGAACAACTGACGTAATTGAGGCCAATTTTGTGGCAGAAAAATATCGATTTTGGATCACCACCATGTTCACCGCAAATACCAATCTCCATCCCGGGCCGGGTTTGTCGACCGAGCTTGACACCCATTTCCATAAGCTTACCCACGCCCTCCTCATCTATATTAGCAAATGGGTTTTCGGGTAGAATTTTTTTCTCCATATATTCGATAAGGAAGCCCTTCTCGGCGTCGTCACGGGAGATGCCGAGAAGGGCTTCCTTATCGAATATATGGAGAAAAAAATTCTACCCGAAAACCCATTTGCCAATATAGATGAGGAGGGCGTGGGTAAGCTTATGGAAATGGGTGTCAAGCTCGGTCGACAAAC
>PVMS01181112.1_pt1 | contig 11807 bp, 7 predicted proteins | sample 1853461 | NCBI WGS metagenome assembly PVMS01 (sample SAMN08582032, study PRJNA380276) | Marine sediment metagenome, whole genome shotgun sequencing project. | isolation source: ocean sediment barecode stripped | collected 2017
AGCCGGCGGTTACTGGTAGGGATTATGAGGAGACAGGTGCTGGCTGTCTGCTGAACCGGGGGTGGATTCAGCTTCCGGGCTGGATATTCTCCCGGCCGACCTCGTCGAGAACTTTCACCTTGGCCTCGATCATCTGGCGGTGGGAGAGGCGAAGGAGTTTGACGAGTTTGCGCATCAGGTAGTCCTCGTACTTGTCGAGCACCCCGTCGGCATAGACGATGCGCCAGAGGGTCCGGACGACCTGCATCTTTTCCTCCTCCGTGAAGTTCTCGTTGATCTGCCTCGTGAACTGGTGGAGGTCGATACTGGCATCGCTCTTCTTTCTGGCGTACTCTATCAGTTCCTTCCGCGCCTCCGGCGGCATGTCGTACTTCCTTGCGAGAAGATCCTCTACGACCAGACCCTCCATGTCGTGGAACTCCCCGTCGGAGTGGGCCATCTCGAGGAGAAGGACGCAGGTGGCTACGACGATCCGGTTCTCTTCCGAGGGCTTGTCGGAGATAGGCTCTGGACGGGAAATGAGGCTTCTGACTATCTTCAGCATTGCGCCCTCCCGTTGATCAATATGGTAGCTTCTTCGTGCCGACTGCTTTGGCATATCTGGATCATACGGCAGGAGCCGGAAAATACAAAGGGAACAGCCATCCTCCATGGAATGTTGACAGTCATCAACATCTGAGATAAACACAAGTCATAGGTCCTGTCACACGGCTCCGTTCCAGAGCAAGAGGCAATAAGTCATGCGAGAAGAAGACTCTTACTTGCAGGTGGATGTGCAAGATCTGTCGAACCTTGCTGATCCGGTAGCGAAGAAGGTCAAGTGGTCACCCCTCGACATTGGTATCGTGCAGGGAGGCACTTCTTTTCCCTTTGGCCTCTCCCAAGGTGGCACATTTTTCATGATCGCCTTTTTCGTTCCCAATATTCCCGCCTCCAATAAAGGAGATTTACGCCTTCCAACATGCGAGATGGATTTTTTCGGGGGGACAAGAGGCGAAATGTCAGATCCGACTCTGGCTCCGTATCTGGTATCGCTTGATCTTGGAGATGAGGGAGGTGCGGGAGATTTCCAGGATGCGGGCGGCGGCGGTGCGGTTGCCGCCGGTGTAGTTGATGACCCGCTCGATGTGCTCTTTTTCCACCTCCTTTATGGACTTGTTGTTGGTGCCGGCGATGAGGAACTTCGCCTTCAGCGTTGCTTCCAGGAAGTACTGGGGCAGGGACTTGCGCCTGAGCTCGTGGCCTGTCTCCAGAAGCACGGCGCTGTTGATAATGTTTTCCAGTTCGCGAATGTTGCCCGGGTAGTGGTAGCGCTGCAGCAGCAACAGCACGTCTTCGGAGATGCCGCTGAGCTTCTTGCCGTGGACACTGCAGTATTTCTTGAGGAAGTAGTGCGCCAGCAACGGGATGTCTCCTTCTCTCCCACGCAGGGGCGGCACGTGAATGGAGCACACGTTCAGGCGATAGAAGAGGTCGGTCCGGAAATTGCCGCGAGGGATTTCCTCCTGCAGGTTCTTGTTGGTGGACGTGATAACCCTGACGTCAGCGCGGCAGACCTTGCTCCCGCCCACCTGGAAATACTCCCCCTCCTGGAGAAACCGCAGAAGCTTGACCTGGATGGGCAGTGACAGCTCGCCGATTTCGTCGAGAAACAGTGTGCCGCTGTCGACTTTCTCCAGGATGCCCGGTTTGTTGGCGCAGGCGCCGGTGAAGGCGCCCTTGATGTGACCGAAGAACTCCGAGGAGAAGAGCTCGTTGGCGAGCACGCCGGCATTGATGGCCACAAAGGGTTTATCCCTCCGACGCGACAGGGTATGTATGGCGCGGGCGACCAGCTCCTTGCCCGTGCCCGACTCGCCCCAGATCAGGACCGGGCTTGCGGTCGGGGCTATGCTTTCTATGTACCTGAATATCTTCTTCATCTGCGAGGCGCGTGTGATGATCGCACCGAAGGCTTCGTGCTCGGCGCCGGCTTCACGGTTCTTCTCGATCATCGTTATCTCGGCCTTGAGTTGGTGCCGCTCCAGGGCGCGGTCCATGGTCTCTATCAATGCCTCCGGATCTACCGGTTTAGTGATGTAGTCATAGGCTCCCCGTTTCATTGCCGACACAGCCAGCTTGATGTCCTCGACCCCGGAGAGGACGATCACCTCGGGGCGGTCCATTTTCTCGGAGAGACTGTTGAGAATATCGATGCCCTTTACTTCCGGCATGTCCATGTCGAGCAGGATCAGATCCGGTCTGAACTCTTCGATGACCTGGAAGACCTCTGTGCTCCGGGTCAGTGGCCGGACCTCGAATCTGTCGGCCTGAAGGAGGAGAACTTCCAGGTAGTTCACCACCGCCTGGTCGTCGTCAACGACCAGAATCCGGGGGTGTTTCTTCGCGCGCTCCCGAGGGTCAGGCATGGGTTCCGAGCCGGTCCTTCTTCACCGATGCTTCCTCCGCCCGGAGGGGAATCACGATTGTGAACTCGCTCCCCTCACCCGGCCGGCTGTTTACCGTGATGCCCCCCCTTAACGAGGTGATGATCCCGTACGCGATCGACAGGCCCAGGCCCGTACCGTGATGGTGCCTTTTGGTGGTGAAGAAGGGGTTGAAGATGCGTTCTCTGAGGTCGGGAGACATACCGATGCCGTCGTCCCGAATGAGGATCCGGATGCTGTCCTCCCCGTCCAACAGCGTCTGGATCCAGATGTTTCCCGCTTCCTCTTTGTCCGCGATCGCCTGGGAGGCGTTGATAATGATATTTACCAGCACCTGTTCCATCTTCTGCATACTTCCCTGAAAGACGGGGAGACCGGGGGCCAGATCGAGGTGAACCTTCGCGGCGTGCCTGACCTGGTTATGCACCAGGCGCAGGCAGATCTCGACGACTGCGTTAATGTCGACGTCCTCATCCTGCCCTCTCTCTTCAGGGCGCGCGAACTGGCGCAGGTCGGAGATGATGCCGGCGATCCGGTCGGCTCCATTCTGTATGTCGGAGACGAGGGTGGTGACCTTGTCGCGGAAGTACTGGTAGGGGAGTCGGGCCACCTTCAGGTCGGGGTCCTCCTCGCCGGCGCGGTCAAGAAGGGGAAGAAGGGTCTCGAAAGCCTCGGCGATGATGGAGATGTTGCCGCGGATGAAGGTGTTGGGGTTGTTGATCTCGTGGGCGATTCCCGAAACCAGCTCGCCCAGGGAGGCCAGCTTGCCCGCCTGGACAAGCTGCTGCTCCAGGCTCTTCTGCTGGGTAATGTCCCTCGATCGTACCACCATGTCGGTGATTTCACCCTGCTGCCCCAGGATAGGATAGACGGTGAGGTCGAAGATGCGGTGGCCGTCGGTCTTCTCGGTGTACGCGGGGTGCAGGGAGTGTGTGACGATGAGGGCCGGACAGTTCCGGCATGGCTTGCCCAGGCCGAATAAGGCCTGGTGGCATTTCTCTCCAACTACGTCCATGTTCTTGTTGACCATCTTGATGGAGAAATCCGTGTCGATCATGAAGAGCAGGTCGGTGATGGCGTCGAAGAGGGTCTGCAGGCGGCGGGTATTTTCGTTCAAGCGGTCTTCGATCTCTTTTCGGTAAAGGAATTTTGAGACGGTGGCGCTCATGTCGGAGAGCAGTTCCTGCTTTTCCTGCGAGAACGACAGTCCTCGCTTCAGGCGGCACATCTCGATCATGCCCCGTGTACGGCCTTCGATGATCAGGTCGCCGGCGATCCTGGAGCCTCCCGCCCGGGGCCGGGAGCGTGAGCCGAGGTATTCCTTGCCGTCGAAAACAACCCGCGTCGCAGTTACCTGCGGGTGATCGGTGGACCAGGCCAGGTTGCTGGCCACGCCATCCAGGACATCCTCGGGTGTGGCGGCGATGTGGGTGAGCTTGCCGATGTTGTAGAGCGCCTGGAAATCCCGGCAGCGTCGCGTGCGGCTCTTGCAGTGACGCATGGCCCCGACCGGCCGGTTGACCCGCTCGGCAACGCCCACGAAGATCTCCCTGTTCTCCTTGAAGGCGTTGTAGAGATAGTAATCGATCCTCTGGGTCCGCCCGTCCTTCCTGCGGAAGAAGACCCGCTGGAAGAGAGAGGGTTGATGCCGAGTCTGCTCGAAGGCCCACTTCAGCCGGGGGTAGCACTTCTCGGTGACGAAGTGCTTCAGAGGTTGAGCGATGAGATCCCCGCACTCGAAACCGAGCATCTCGCAGGTATGGGGCTTTATGCTGACAATGTCGAAGTCCGTATCCAGGACGAAATACGAGTCCTTCGATTTACTCAGGATCTCATAACCTTGTCTTGCCACGTGTCTCCGCACCCCCTCTTCGGTGGTCGGTCCTGCGGCAGATCTTTCAGGCTGTGCTCGAGATGTATTTTATTATCTTACCGCATGTCACACAACCAGTAAAGCCCTCCGTCGGTCCTCGAAATGCCTGTCGATGGCGGCGAAGCGCCAGGCCTGGGGCGTGTAGACACGCGGCTGCACGGGAGGGGAGGCCAGCACCCCCCTGCCGTTCGGCGTCAGGAACCGCTCGGCGAAGAGCATTCTTTTGCCGTTCCCCCATTCACCGGCGTAAAAAGAGCCGCTCGCGTAGACCGATGCCAGGCCCCGGTAGAGGGGATTGCTATCGGCTATCATGTCCCGAACCTCTGAGAGCAAGAGAGGCGGGTCGCCGGCGAGCTTGGCCTGCATGCGGGAGAGAACCTCAAATCCAGTGACGCCTGCCGGTGGTTCGAAGGCCCGCGTAAAGGCCTGCACCTTGCGGTCGAAGGAGGTGAGGCAGCCATCGGATTCCGCCGGTGCCGACGCCGGAAGGACCACCTGCGCAAGCCGTGAAGATTCCGACTCGACCAGATCCATGACCACGTTAAAGTCGGACCGCTTCATGAAGTCAGCATACTGCTTGTTTACGACCAGGTTCTCGCCGAGCAGGAACATGCCCCTGACCCGGCCCGAAAGAAGATTCTCGCGCAGAGCGACCCGACCGATGGGGGTCGTGCCCAGGTCGCCGAGCCCCTGGCAGTTGCTGTGCTCGCGCGTCAGGATGAGACCGTTGCGCGGTCGTCCGAAGCGGCCGGTCAGCAGCAGCAGGTTGGCGATTGCCTGCAGGTCGCCGGGGGATTTTTCCAGCATCGAGCCGGCATTGTAGATGAAGACCGCGTTCCGGGCGGGGTCGGCCAGCATACGCGCCAGCTTTGTAATGTGCCGCCGGTGGACGCCGGTGACTTCCTCGGCCTGTTCCGGTGAGGGCAGGCCGCCCACGAGGCTATCGAAGCCCTCGGTGCGACGGGCGATGAACTCCCGGTCAACCCCGTCGGTGCGGATGATTTCTTCTGCCACCGCCGAGAGCAGTACCGCGGCAGTGCCACGCCGCGCATCCAACCACAGGGAGGCCATGTCGCTGATACCGAGCTCCGTAGAGCTGACGGCCACCACATCCGCCCCCTGCCCGGCCGCACGGCGCACGCTGAATCCCAGGGTTGGGTGCTCCTCGGTGACGTTGGAGTTTACCAGCACGATGAGGTCCGCTTCTTCAACCTGATGCCGGGGCAGTGTCGAAGCCTTCCAGCCGAGGGCGTCCTCGAGGCCACTCTCCTCCCCGTCGTGCCCCAGGTCGTAGAGGCTGCCGAAATTGCTGGTGCCGAGGGCCACGGCGATCTTGCGCACCAGGAATACCTCTTCGTTGGTGGTCTTTGGTGAAACCAGAAAAGCCAGGGCGTCTGCGCCGTGGGTGCGTGCCGCGTCCCGTAATCCGGAGATCGCCTGTTCCAGCGCGTAGTCCAGGTTTGTGTCCTTGCTGCCGTCGCCATTCCTCACACGGGCTGCCCGTATGCGCGCGGGGTCTACCAGATAGTGGTGGCCGAAGCGGCCTCGTGCGCAGAGCTGGCCGTTGACGTAACTCGACTCGGGGACAGCGGTCACGGTCCAGGCCTGGACGCCCATCCTGTTGAATTCCAAGCCGCAGCCGCCTCCACAGAAGCTGCACACCGACCGGTGAGTTACGGCGGGCCAGGGGCCCGGATTGGCGAGATTCAAGTTGAAGGAAATCGCCCCGGTGGGGCAGGCCTCGATGCAATTGCCGCAGGAAATGCAGTCGGTCTCCTGGAGGGCCCGTTCCATGGAAGGACGCACCTTCATGTCGAAACCACGGTGGATAAAGCCCAGTGCTCCCACCCCCAGCAGGCTGTCGCAGGTGCGCACACAGCTTCCGCAGAGCACGCACTTGTTCTGATCCAGCGCAATAAACGGGTGACGGCGATCGGGCTTGTATTTGCGTGTCCTGCCCGGAAAGCGCCTCTGGCTGGCGCCGTACTCGCCGGCGTAACGTTTGAGCTTGCAGGTGAAGACGTCCGCACAGCCGCAGGAGAGGCAGCGCGAGGTCTCCGGGCCCACGTCTTCGGCGGCGATGCCGTGATCGACTTCGCGGAAATGCTCGATGCGCGTGGTCGGATCCTCCTGGAGCAGACTCGGTCGCTTGCCCTGTGGGACGCCGTCGAAGAAATCGTCAGGGAGTGCATCCACGGCGGTCTTCCGGCTGAGAAACTCGGGAGGCGCGGAGCGGATGGAGCCGTCGAGGAGGTAGAGTTCGATGGCGGAGGCCGCCCGGCGGCCGGCAGCGATGGCATCCACCGCCGCGGCCGGCCCAGTAGCCGCGTCTCCGCCCGCAAAGACACCGGGTACACTGGTGGCCATTGTCTGCGGATCTGTTTTGATGGTTTTCCAAGTGGTCCTTTCGACGTCACCGAGCCGGTCTTCCTTCAGGCAGTCGAGGTCACAGTCCTGGCCGATGGCGGCGATCACGGTGCTGCAGACCACGTCATGCTCGGAGTTGTCTATGGGGACCGGCCGCCGCCGCCCGCTCGCGTCGGGCTCACCCAGCTGCATGCGCTGGCACCGCAGTGCTTTCACCTGCCCGCCTTCGGTGACCACCGCCAGCGGCGCCGTCAGGTATTCGATGTTCACTCCCTCCGCCAGCGCGTCCTCGATCTCAGCGTCGGCCGCAGGCATCTCCTCGCGGGTACGTCGGTACAGGATGGTGACTTTCATGGCATGGCAGCGCAACGCGGTGCGGGCCGCATCGATGGCCGTGTTGCCGCCCCCGACCACCAGCACGTGCCCCCGGAGATCGGCTGGGCCTTCCATCTTGACCTGCTCCAGAAAGTGAATGCCGCCGATGACGCCCGCTGATTCCTCGGCCTCGACCCGCATCTTCTTCGCCGTCTGCGCCCCCAGTGCCAGGAAGAAGGCATCAAATCCCTGCTGCTTCAGCTCGTCGAGGGAAAAGTCACGACCCAGCCTGCAGTTGGTCCGGACCTCCACGCCGTGGGCGAGGATGTACTCGATCTCCTTGTCCAGCATTTCCTGCGGCAGCCGGTAATCGGGAATCCCGTAGCGCAGCATGCCGCCCAGTCTGGGATGTGCATCGAAGATAACAACCCTCGTGCCTTGGCGGGCCAAATAATAGGCCGCGGTGAGTCCGGCAGGTCCGCCGCCCACGACAGCTACCTGGTGCCCGTTCTTCGGGGCAACTACGGGGGACGGAAGGCGGTCATTCTCCAAATCGGCCACATAACGCTTGATGAAGTTGATGGCCACCGGCTCATCCACTTCGCTCCTGCGGCAGGCCCCTTCGCAGTAATGCACGCAGACCCGCCCGCAGACCAGTGGCAGAGGGTTGTTCTCGCGGATTAACTCCAGGGCTTCCCGATACTTGCCCGCATTGGCCAGGGCAAGGTATCCCTGGACATCCACCCCGGCCGGGCACTTCCCGTAACAGGCCCCGCGACAGTCGGCAAAGTGATTCGAAAGGAGAAGATCCAGCGCGTTGCGGCGTGCCTGAAGGGCAGCCTCGCTCCCTGTCTCTACACACATGCCCTCGCGGGCCTCGATGGTGCAGGACAGGACCATCCGGGTGGTGCCGTCGACGGTCATCTCCACCACGCACAGCAGGCAGGAACCGTTGGCGGGCAGTCGCGGATGATAGCACAGGGTGGGGATATCGGTGCCGCTGTCCCGGGCGGCGTTCAGGATGCTGGTTCCCGGCGGGACCGAAACCGTTCTTCCGTCGATCTGGAGAGTGATCTCGTTCTTCTTCGGCATCTGTCGGCTCCTTATGACGTGGAGCGTCTCCCCTCCACTAGTTTTTGACTACCGCGTCGAAATTGCAGACCGTGATGCACTTGCCGCACTTGATGCACTTGTCCATGTCGATGGCGTGGGCTTTCTTCTTCTCGCCGGTGATGGCCCCGGCTGAACAGTCCCGGGCGCAGAGCATGCAGCCCGTACACCTGTCGGCGGCTATGCTGTAGTCCACCAGCAGGGGGCAGCTGTGGGCCGGGCATTTCCTGTCCTGGATGTGCGACTCGTATTCTTCCCTGAAGTACTTCAGGGTGGTCAGCACCGGATTGGGGGCGGTCTGACCGAGACCGCACTGGGCGGTGGTCTTGATCTGCCGACCAAGCTCCAGCAGCAGATCGATGTCGCCCTCCCTGCCCTGCCCCTCTACGATTCGCTCCAGCGTCTCGAGCATGCGCAGAGTGCCGATGCGGCATGAAGTGCACTTGCCGCAGGACTCGTTCTGGGTGAATTCCAGGAAGAACCGCGCCATTTCCACCATGCAGATACTCTCGTCCATGACCACCATGCCGCCGGATCCCATGATGGCCCCGGTCTGGGTGATCCGTTCGTAATCGATGGGGGTGCTGCTCATGTGGGAGGGGATGCAGCCGCCCGACGGGCCGCCCATCTGCACGGCCTTGAACTCCCGGTCTCCATTGATGCCCCCGCAGATGTCGAAGATGACCTCTTTGATGGTCAGGCCCATGGGCACCTCGACAAGCCCGCTGCGCCGAACCTTGCCGGTGACGGCGAAGACCTTCGTGCCCTTGCTCTTCTCCGTGCCGATGGCCGCGTAGCTCTCCGGCTTGTTGAGGATGATCCAGGGCAGGTTGGCCAGGGTCTCAACGTTGTTTATGATGGTGGGGCTGCCCCAGAGGCCGCGCACCGCCGGGTAGGGCGGGCGGATGCCGGGCGTTCCGCGCCGGCCCTCGATGGAGCCGATCAGGGCCGTCTCCTCGCCGCAGACAAAGGCGCCGGCTCCCTCCTTGATCTTGATCTGGAATGAGAAGTCCGTGTCCGGGATGACGCGGCCGAGCCAGCCGTGGCCGTTGGCGTCGGCGATGGCCTGCGTGAGGCGCACGATCGCCTTGGGATACTCGGCGCGGCAGTATATGTAGCCGTAGGGCGCGCCAATGGCGTATCCGGCCAGCATCATGCCCTCGAGGACCGAATGGGGGTCCCCTTCCAGCACGCTGCGGTCCATGAATGCCCCTGGATCGCCCTCGTCGGCATTGCAGATGACATACTTGTCCGGGCCCGGTTGCTGACTGGCAAACCGCCACTTGACAGCGGTGGGGAAGCCCGCCCCGCCTCGGCCGCGCAGACCGGAGGAGAGCACCGCGTCGATAAGGTCAGCCGGCGACATTTCCCGGAGCACAGTTTCGATGGCCCGGTAGCCGTCCCTCTCGAGGTATTGGTCGATGGACATCGGGTCGATAATGCCGCAGTTGCGGAGGACGATGCGTGTCTGGCGGGCGAGGAAATCCGCCTCCGGGCCCTCACGGTAATCGCGCATCACCACACACTCCTCGACCGGATGTCCGCCGAGCACGTGCTCTTCGAAGATCCGCACCGCCCGCTCCGGCGTCGTGTCACCGTAGAGGACGGCGCCGCCCCCGTTGGCGACCTCCACGAGTACCTCGCGATAGCACATGCCCAGACACCCCGTCTCGGCCAGACGAACTTCCCGGTTTCCGCTTTCGGATATGAGCCGGTCGAAGGTCTCCATCACCTTTTCCGCCCCCGCGGAGACCCCGCACGTTGCCGTGCCTATGGTAATCGTCGTCATGGCCTATTCCTTTCCGCCCTGCAGCTCGGCCATGCCCTCACGCCGGTAGGTGCGCAGTATGTTCCTCAGCTTTTTAGGGGTCAGGCGTCCATGGGTCTGGTCGTTGACCATGATCACCGGTGCCAGGCTGCAGCAGCCGATACAGGCCACCGGATCGAGGGTGAAGAGACCGTCCTCCGTGGTGTCGCCAGACTCCAGGTGCAGGTTATCCTCGATGACCGCGCGCAGCATCCTGGCGTTGTTCACGTGGCAGGCAGTCCCGTCGCAGAGTCGTATCTGGTACCTGCCCAGCGGTCGCAGGCGGAACTGCTTGTAGAAGGTGATGACCCCGTAGACCTCGCTTTCTCTTTCACCGGTCACCCCGCTGATGTACCTGATGGCGGTCTCAGAAATGTACCCATAGCTCTCCTGTGCCGCTTGCAGAAGCGGAATGAGCTGACCCGGCTCACCTCGGTAGCGCCAGAGTTCGCTGTTCAGGCGTGGAATTGCCAACGGTTCCGCGGAAACACTCTCCAGATAGGTGTCCATAGGCCGGCTCTCACATCTTGAGCAGACTGGTGTTCTTGAGCATCCGGGTGCGCAGGATTCCCTCCAGCGGCCGGATCTCCTCGATGAGGACGCGCTCCAGCTCGCGGAAGCTGGTGCTCTGCATCAGCAGGACGATGTCGAAGCTGCCGTGGACCATATCGCAGGAGACCACCGCGTCCAAGAAGTAGAGCTTGGGAAAGATGGAGGGGCAGCGAAACTTCTCCACCTCGATGAGAACATAGGCGGAGATGGGCTTGGTGTCACGCCGGGGCAGCATCTGCTTCCGCTCCGCCCCGCACTGCGTCTCGTAGTCGCAGATGAACTCCTGGATGCAGGCTTCGAGCTTCGGCTTGACCACCGGGGCGAAATCCACCTCGTCCACGTCGGGGATGGCCCCGATCTTCTCCTTCGCCACCTTCTCCAACTCACGGAAGCTCTTTCCGTTCAGCAGGAGGGCGATGTCGTAGTAGTCGCGCACCGCATCGCAGTAGAGGACGTTGTCCATGAAGTTAAGTTTCCGGTAGACGTTCATGAAGTCCCCGTTCTCCTTGATGCGCACCAGACAGTAGGCGCTCACTGACTGCTGCTGTACCTCGAGTGCCGGCTCCGCTGGAGGAGCCGAGAACTTCGGCTGCACCTCTTCCATCACCTGTGTCAGCTCGTCGATCAGAAAGGGCTTAGACAGATAGCCGTCGCCCAGCTTGCCGGTGACTTCTTCGGAAGTAATTTCGTTTCCGTAGGCCGAGATTATGATAACCGGCAGTTTCTGGTAGCGGCTCTTGATGATTTCCAGCAGCTTGATGCCGTTGATGTCGGGAAGCATTATGTCAGAAATGATGCAGGCGTAGGGCCGTCCCTCGGCGTAGGCGTTTTCTATCAGCTCCAGCGCCGGGAGCCCCTCCTCGACATCGTCGATGTCATATCCTCGCTGCATCAGTCCGGCCTCAAGGGTGTGCCGCATTCCCGCCTCGTCGTCCACGATCAATACACGTTCCTCTGTTCTGCCCATGACTCACCTCCTGTGCCTCCGTGGAACTGCTTCGATACTCCAACCGGATGGTTATCATCGATTTAGTGCAGGATGGGTGCCAGAATGCGATGGGTGGTAAAAACCGCAATTGGCAATTGGAGTTAGCGCTTCGCATCGCTGCCGGAGCGCTCCGGTCTCTTTCAGCAAGGGGTGTCAAACAATTGAACGGGCTGCGGGCTAAGTCTCCTTCCCTCCTGGGAAAAAACCATTTCGTCAAGAAATTGAACACTGTCCCCCCGAAAAATGTCATCCTGCAGCATATTCAGTGGCGAAATACTCATTTCATGAAGGCGAAAATATAGTGATTTCAGGAAAGGTGATGGAAAATGTACTGCCGCATGAGCGACGGCCGGAGGCAAAGATAAAGCA
>PVMS01044590.1_pt1 | contig 11804 bp, 9 predicted proteins | sample 1853461 | NCBI WGS metagenome assembly PVMS01 (sample SAMN08582032, study PRJNA380276) | Marine sediment metagenome, whole genome shotgun sequencing project. | isolation source: ocean sediment barecode stripped | collected 2017
AAGGAAATCAAAGAATCTGTGGAACGTATTCTGAGTGCCGGAGTCCCGGTAATGGGCCATCTTGGGCTTACACCACAGTCAATTTTCAAATTCGGTACTTACGCAGTCCGAGCTAAAGACCGGCAAGAAGCAGAAAAACTTCTGGAAGATGCCAGGACACTTGAACAATGCGGTTGTTTTGCTATTGTCTTGGAAAAGATCCCCGCTTTATTAGCCAAAAAGGTTGCAGAGGAAGTTTCCATACCCATTATTGGCATTGGCGCCGGTTCATACGTAGATGGACAAGTATTGGTTATCCATGACATGCTTGGTATAACCCAGGAGTTTCAGCCGAGGTTTCTAAGGCAATACGCCGATCTTGATGCGGTAATGAAAAATGCGTTTGATCAATACATAAATGATGTAAAGAGCAATGACTTTCCAAATAAGAAGGAAAGTTATTAACACCTGTTAATAGGCTGACTAATGAGGGTGTTTGAATGACAATTAATTCCTATCTTCGCCCTCGCATTATTCTTTATACACCTAAAATATAATTCCGATAATGAGTGAGAACATAATAACCATTGAAGATGGAAAGCTGGTAGTACCAAACCAGCCAACTGTTCCCTTTATTGAGGGAGATGGTACAGGTATTGATATATGGCCAGTCTCCAAATTGGTCATTGATGCTGCCATTGAGAAAGCATATGGTGGATTGAGAAAGATCCAGTGGAAAGAAGTACTTGCAGGAGAGAAGTCCTATAAAGATAATGGAAACTGGCTCCCAGATGAAACTTTGAGTGCTTTCAGGGAATATCTGGTGGGAATTAAAGGCCCGTTGACTACCCCGATCGGTGGGGGTATTCGATCATTGAACGTGGCTTTGAGACAAAAACTTGATTTGTTCGCATGTGTACGTCCAGTACGTTGGTTTAACGGAGTTCCTTCACCAGTAAAAGATCCAAGCACAACCGATATGGTAATTTATCGTGAAAATACCGAAGATATTTATGCCGGTATTGAATTTCAGGAAGGATCACCCGATGCTGATCGTTTTAGTGATTTATTAAGAGAGGCTTTTCCTGAGAGGTTTGACAAAATTAGATTTCCGGCATCTACAGGGTATGGTTTGAAACCAATTTCAAGGGAAGGTACAGAGCGCCTGGTAAAATCAGCAATTGATTTTGCCATTGACAAGAAACGGGAATCGGTTACCCTGGTACATAAGGGCAACATTATGAAATATACCGAAGGTGCTTTTATGGATTGGGGGTATGCCCTGTCGAAAAGGGAATACGGTGCCCATGATTATCAGGGCGGTCCGTGGCAGGTTATTGAGAAGAATGGACATCAGGTGGTGATCAAAGACGTGATTGCAGATGCCTTTTTACAACAAATCCTCACCCGCCCTAAAGAGTATTCCGTCATTGCCACTATGAATTTGAATGGTGATTACATTAGTGATGCATTAGCTGCAATAGTTGGTGGAATTGGGATTGCTCCGGGAGCAAATATTAACTATACTACCGGCCATGCAATTTTTGAAGCAACTCATGGTACGGCCCCAAAATACGCGGGTCAGGACAAAGTGAACCCGGGCTCTTTAATACTCTCTGGAGCCATGATGCTGGAACATTTGGGATGGGAAGAAGCTGCCGGACTCATTTACAAGGGTCTGGAAGGTGCCATCGCCCAAAAAAGGGTTACCTATGATTTTGAACGTTTGATGGATGGAGCTACTCTATTGAAATGTTCCGAATTCGGACAAGAAATTATCAATAATATGTAGTTGAGCTACTATCTGCTACTTTTTCCGCTCAACCTGGCGGCCTTTCCACAGGAAAGACTGAATCTTCACATATTCGAGCCTCGCTGAAATTTTGTAGTTTGTATTTATGAAAATTTTGACCACCACACAGATCAGGTCAGTAGACACCCATACTATTGCCAATGAACCAATACACTCCATTGATCTTATGGAAAGGGCCTCAATAGCGTTTGTTGAGGCTTATTTATGTATTCCGTTGGGTCAATCTCTGGTTACTGTGGTCTGTGGGCAAGGTAATAATGGAGGAGATGGATTGGCAATTGCCCGTTTATTGAAGCAAAGAAATTATCAGGTGGAGGTTTGGCTGGTAAAGTTGGGTCCCAGGTACTCTGTAGATAATAAGACAAATTTGAAGCGCTGGAAGGAGTTGGGAGGTGTGCTGGAAATTGAAGAATCGGGGCAATTGAAAGAGCTGGCGCCGAAGGGAGTGATCATCGATGCTTTATTTGGATCTGGAATCGGCCGTGAAGTCAGTGGCTTGGCTGCTGAGGTAATCAATATTATAAACAAAAGTAGTTGCATTGTGGTAGCGGTGGATATGCCATCCGGGTTGTTTGGCGAACAGGCTAACCCGCCAGGTGCAATTATGGAAGCAGATTATACGCTTAGTTTTCAGGTGCCAAAATTGGCATTTTTTCTTCCTCAAAATCAAAAATATGTAGGTGAGTGGCGCATCTTGGACATAGGATTGGACCAGCAATTCATCGGTAAGTTGCAGGTTGATCAATTTACAGTGGACCTCCCCCTAATCCAGGGTTTTCAGCGAGACCAACACAAATTTGCACATAAGGGAAACTTCGGCCACGCTCTATTAGTGGTGGGTGCAAAAGGTAAAATGGGAGCAGCGGTGCTGGCAGCAAAAGCAGCTCTTAGGGGAGGTCTGGGGTTGTTAACTATTCATTCCCCATCTTGTGGATACCAGATTATGCAAATTGCCGTTCCGGAAGCTATGTGTCAGTTGGATGCTGATGAAGAAAAATGTACCGAGGTGCCAGTATCCGATGCTATTACCACCATTGGAGTTGGTCCTGGCCTTGGCACCGCAAAGGAAACTGTCAAGGGCTTTAAGAAATTATTGGAAAATACCCATAACCCGATGGTTATTGACGCTGATGGGTTGAATATCATAAGCCAGTACCGCGAGTGTTTGCAATTGTTACCACAACAGTCCATACTAACTCCTCACCCAAAGGAATTTCAACGTCTGGCAGGTGAGGCGACGGATGATTATCACCGATTGCAACTTCAAGTGGAGTTTACCAAAAGGTATGAGGTTATCGTAATTTATAAAGGGGCCCATACAACGGTAGCTCTTCCAAATGGAAAACTATTTTTCAATACCACTGGAAATTCCGGGATGGCCACTGCCGGTAGCGGCGATGTTCTAACAGGTCTTATTACCGGATTGTTAACCAGAACCAAAGACCCGGTGCTAGCCGCGGTGGTGGGAGTATATCTTCACGGTTTGGCCGGTGACTTGGCAGCTAAGGCCAATTCAAAGCCAGCATTGACCGCAGGAGACATTATTCAGCAGATTGGGCCTGCAATAAGAATTTCTAACCTACAGCTGTAATATTTTTAGCAAGAAATCCGCGGTAACGAACAAACTTTGAGATTATTATTTATTATTTTTGTCTAGAGAGCTGTAAACATTAAAATCTCATTTTCGTTAAAATAAAAACAGAAATCTTCCTATAGATGGGATCTTTTTGATTTTAATTTAGTTATATTAAAGTATATGAGGAAACTCCTACTTTTATCTATCATATTACTTTTAACCGCCTCAATTGGATTTTCACAAGAATCCAAAGAAGGGAAGGGGTATGTAGGTGAAAACAATGAGCTGACCCAGAGGTCCTTAGATCTGGAACAGATTGTGGAGATTTATCCTAATCCCGCAATTGATTTCCTGAATATTGATATAAAAGGTGAAGGTCTGGTTCAGATCGAATTCGAGGTATATGATATTATAGGGAATTCCTTAAAGGTATATCCTGAAAAACTAAGCAGTAATAAATACCGTGTGCCGGTTGGTGACTTGCATTCTGGTTACTACATGCTTATTATTAGGGATCCTTATAGCCGCTACCGGCGAATCTTTAAATTCGGGAAACGGTAGTTCTTAAAATTCTGCATTCCCCGGTGTCCTGGGAAATGGTATTACATCACGGATATTGGTCATTCCGGTAACAAATTGAACCAGTCGTTCAAATCCCAAACCAAATCCACTGTGGGGTACACTCCCGAACCTGCGTAGGTCGAGATACCACCAAAGGTCTTTTTCGGGGATGTCCATTTCCTTCATTCGTGCCTCCAATTGATCCATACGCTCCTCTCTTTGTGAACCACCAATGACCTCTCCAATAATGGGAAACAATACATCCATGGCTGCAACGGTACGTCCATCGTCATTTGAACGCATATAAAACGCCTTTATATCTTTAGGGTAGTTATAAATGATCACCGGCTTTTTGAAACATTTCTCCACCAGATACCTTTCATGTTCCGATTGCAGATCAATTCCCCAACCATTAATAGGAAATTGGAACTTTCCCTTTTTATTGGGTTTGCTGTTTTTAAGGATCTCAATGGCCTCAGTGTAGTCGATACGTTCGAATTGATGATCACTTACAAGTTTTAGGCGTTCAATCAGGTTCAGTTCTTGTCGCTGAAGTTGCGGTTTTTGCTGCTCCTCCTTAACTCCTCGATCGTTAAGAAATTCAAGGTCGTCGGGGCTGTGTTTAAGTGCATAGTTTACCAGGTATTTTAGGAAGGCTTCTGCCAGGTCCATATTATCGTTCAAATCATAATAGGCCATTTCTGGTTCGATCATCCAGAATTCGGCCAAGTGTCTGGAGGTATTGGAGTTCTCTGCCCGGAAAGTTGGCCCAAATGTGTATACCAATCCCATGGACTGTGCAAATGCTTCCACCTCTAGTTGGCCAGAAACTGTCAGATTGGTTTCTTTACCAAAAAAATCCTTCGAATGGTCAATTTTACCCTTATCATTTAACGGGGGATTTAGCCCATCTAGAGTACTTACTCTAAACATTTCCCCAGCGCCTTCAGCATCGGATCCGGTGATTATGGGAGTATGTATATTAAAGAATCCCCGGTCGTTAAAGAACTGATGCGTGGCGAATATCATAGCATGCCTCAATCGAAACACCGCACCGAAGGTCTGGCTACGAGGCCTTAGGTGAGCAATTTCCCTGAGGAACTCCAAAGAGTGCTTCTTTGCCTGTAACGGGTAATTTTCAGGGTCTGCTTCACCATTTACCTCAATATTGGCGGCTTCTAATTCTACTTTTTGTCCTTTTCCCTGGGACGCTTTGATAGTCCCGGTTACCGATAGACTAGCACCACTGTTGATCTTTTTTAATAGCGATTCTCCCAGTTGTTCAGGATTTCCAACAACTTGGAGGTTTTGAATAGTGGACCCGTCATTCAGAGAAATAAATACCACATTTTTACTTTCTCTTTTATTTCTAACCCATCCCTGGACTGTAATTTGAGTATCAAGAATGGCGCCGGATACCAACTCGGAGATCCTGTACTTGGCAATAGATAACACCGTGAAATTTTGTTGAATTTTGCTTAAATACTTACTTTTCCTTACCAAAATAACCGACTCAAACTATATTGCACTTTATGCGCGCTGTTATCGTTGATAAGTGAGTGCAAAACAACTATAATTTCACTGTTTTAGCAAAGAAACAAAGAATTATAATAAATTTGTTTAAGTGTAACGGGACGTATTTATGCTGTTAGCTGCATGCAAAAACTTGGCTTAACACAAAGTTTAAATCAGAAGCTTTCTCCCCAACAAATCCAGTTCATTAAACTTCTGCAAATACCTACGGCGGAGTTGGATACCCGGATAGAAGAGGAGTTGGAGATAAACCCTGCTCTGGAGGAAGGAATGGAGGAGAAGGAGGATGAGATGGATAGTGTACCAGAGGAAGAACCGGCGTCTGATAAGGAAGAGGAAGTCAATGTAGAAGATTATCTGCAAGAGGACGATTTTAGGGGTTATAAAATGCATGGGGATGGGAATTATGTAGAGGATGATAAGGAAATGCCTATTCCTATGGCTACTACACTCAATGACCAACTGATGTCTCAACTTGGATTTATTGGTCTGGACGAACGGCAGACCATCATCGGAAAACAGCTTATCGGAAGTATTGAAGCAGATGGTTATATACGCCGGGAGCTGGAAGCCATTATTAATGACCTTGCATTCTCTCAAAATATCGAAGCAGAGTTGGAAGAATTGGAGGAGATTCTTCTCATAATTCAGACTTTTGACCCACCGGGGATTGCTGCCAGGAATCTTCAGGAGTGCCTGCTAATTCAGTTGGAAAGGAAGAAAGAGCATCCCAAAGAAGTACAGACAGCAATAAATATTCTTACTCGTTGTTTTAATGAATTTACCAAGAAACACTATCAAAAGATCATTAAAAAGCTGGACCTTGAATCGGAGGAGGAACTTAAGGATGCCATTCAATTGATCACCAAACTAAACCCCAAACCAGGGGGTGTTTCCAGTAGCCTGGTAAAGACGCAATACCGTATTCCCGACTTCATAATTGAAAATGAGGACGGCGTTTTAGTGGTGACATTAAATTCACGGAACGCCCCTGAACTTAGGATAAGCCGGTCTTATTCCGAAATGATGGACAGCTACAAAAAAAGTGATAAGAAGGATAAGAAATTAAAAGAGACCGTCACATTTGTTAAACAAAAACTAGATTCCGCAAAGTGGTTTATTGACGCAATTAAGCAAAGGCAGCAAACCCTTTTAAACACCATGACCGCCATTATGGAATATCAATACAATTTTTTCCTGGAAGGTGATGAAAGTAGTCTCCGTCCTATGATTTTGAAGGATATTGCAGAAAAAATCCATATGGACATCTCAACGGTATCCCGGGTAGCTAACAGCAAAAGTGTTCAAACAGAGTTTGGTGTTATCCCATTAAAGTATTTCTTCTCAGAAGGGATTTCCACCGAATCAGGGGAAGAAGTGAGCAGCCGGGAGGTAAAACATTTCCTTAAATCATTAATTGAAATGGAAGATAAGCGCAAGCCGCTTTCTGATGATAAACTTGAGAAACTTCTGAAGGAAAAGGGTTACATGATTGCTCGCAGGACGGTAGCAAAATACCGGGAACAATTGGCTATTCCAGTGGCTAGATTAAGGAAAGAGCTGTAGTGGTAGGGAAACTGGCCAGGCTTTTAACAATTATATTTCATCCTCTTTGGATACCCACCTATCTTTTTGCTATTATTTTTAGCTATAAGCCGGAACTGGCCGCACCAATTACCATAGAGATAATGCCCAGGATGCTGGCAGTAATTTTTGTCTTAACGGGTATCATTCCATTGGTAACCATGATGGTAATGCGATTGCCGTATTTCATAATGATCGCCCGGCTATGGGCCAGGCAGTTGAGCAATGGAGGTATCACCAAATCATCACTGCAGTTACGGCCTCAAATTGCCATGGTCCAAAGACAATCTCTGATAAGAAGTTTGGACCTGTATACGCGCTCTGAGCGAGTAATCCCTTTCTTTGTAATTACCGCTTTCTACATGGCCGTTTGCGTAATGATGAGCAGCCGGTTAGGATGGGGGGGGTTCTTTATTATGGTTATGCTCACCATCACTGTAACCAGCCTGATGGTGAGCATAATTACCCTTTATTGGAAGATAAGTGTGCACAGCGTTGCTGTCAGCAGCCTGGTGGGATTTCTACTGGCGGTTACATTATTAAGAGCAGAAACGGCCTTGTTATTCCCTTCGGCAGGTTGTATTACCATTGCCGGGGCAGTTATGTCTTCAAGATTATACTTAAATGTACATACACCATCGCAGGTAGCTTGGGGCTGTTTGACTGGCTTCTTAATCAGTTTTTTCGCAACATGGATGTACTTTTAGGATAATTATGAATTAGAAATCATAAATTGGCACTTGTCGCAAAGGGCAGTTTCATTGTCGCAACCTGAACTTACAGCATGAAATCTAAATCCATCAACTTTAATTATTTGAAGTATAGGCTTGATAATGGCGTGGCCACTATAACCCTGGATCGTCCGGAAGTCTATAACGCCTTTAATGACGGCCTAACCAATGAATTGCAAACCGCATTAAAATCTGTCAGGAAAGATCCAGAGGCAAGAGTAGTGGTTATCACCGGAGCCGGTAAAGCCTTTTGTTCAGGGCAGGATTTGAAAGATGCCTCTAACCACCCTAATCGAGTGTTTTCTGAATCCATTCACAAGCGGTACAATCCCTTGATCAAGGCTGTCCGTACCCTGCCAAAACCGGTAATTTGCCGTTTGAACGGCGTGGCAGCCGGAGCCGGTTGCAGCTTGGCGCTGGCTTGTGATCTAATATTGGCGGCAGAATCAGCCCAGCTCATTGAAGTATTTGTAAATATTGGACTTGTTCTGGATTCTGGTTCCAGTTATTTTCTTCCCAGAGCGGTAGGCTATGCCAGGGCCTTTGAACTTAGTACCATGGGGACCCGGTTATCAGCTGCTCAGGCCCTGGAATGGGGGATGATTAATGCTGTGGCTCCATTGGAGGAACTCGATGCACTAGTGCAAACTTATACAGAATACTTTGCCATAGCGCCGACCAAATCCATTGGATTGATCAAGAAGATGCTTAATAAGTCTCAGGGATCCACTTTGGATGAAATGCTTGAGTATGAAGCTTATTGTCAAGATATTGCGGGGGCCACTGAAGACCATCAGGAAGGAATCCGCGCATTTATGGAAAAGCGTCCGCCTGAATTTCAAGGAAAATAAACCAGGTCAAAAAATGCTAATGGCTAATCCCACCTGAGTTTGAAAGGCTTGAGTAGCTTCTGGCCCTCGTCCTTTCTCAAACATGTCGTTAAGCGCGTAATAGTAATACACAGAAATACCTGCATAACCCAGGCTCCCCTGTAAACCGTAACGAAAACGGTTGAGCTCAAAATTATCTTTGGTTTTTAATTTAAGATTTTCACCAAGCTTTTCATGTTTTATTTTGGTGTGACTGCTTATCAACATTCCCACTTTTCCTCCAACTGCCAATTTGAAGGTTTTCTTAAAATTGTCTTTATTGAAATGAAAGCGTAGTTCCAAGGGAACTTCAATATAGGTAGCAGCCAATTTGGTCTTTTTCACTTCACCAAATTCAATTACTTCCAAAGGCTCTAAACTTACCTTGCCGTTAAGATTGCGCACCAGGGTTACGTTGTTATCAAAACTGAACTTATCGGTACCAATCCCAAATCCGGGGTGTAAGCTAAAAGCGGATTTGCCTAAGCGAACCGAATACAGATATTGAGCATTGAAAGCCTTTGAACCCCAAAAACCAGTATCCATGCTGTCCGGACTATCGATCAAAAAGTTAAACCCTATCTCAATCCTGAGCGCACCTGGCAGGTCCGGAGTGGAGGCAGATTGAGCATATAAAGATGAACTATAAAGGAGTGCCAGAGCTGCAATAAGTAGCCTCATAGTGTTCCGAAAACATTTTAAAAAATTTACCGGGCAAAGATACTATTTTGTGTCCATTAGCAATGGATATATTTTATAAAGCTAATTTATTACTTAGATTTGCAGCCTTGATTAACATTTTTTAACTGTTGGAACCATCGGTTGCCGCTAAAGCACCCAGGACCCGTAGCATAACTGGATAGTGCACCTGACTACGAATCAGGAGGTTGGAAGTTCGAATCTTCTCGGGTTCACACTGATAATGAGAGAGTTACAATGAACTGTAACTCTTTTTTATTTATGTAGTTTGCAGATAGTTTGCATTTACCCACTTATTTTGATGATTTCAAGGTCATTTCGTGATAAACTCTGACACCGTAAACTAACCAAAGTGTCGTGTTTTTGATTCTTTTGACAAATATAATCCATCACTTATGACGTATTGTCAAAAACAAACATTAACTTCGCGTTTTTTCTTGTTTGGCATGATAATTGCAATTGATAAACCATCTGCATTAGTAGATTAGAGCCGATCTAAGAGTTGTTCAAATAACTTTTTACCCCTCCTATATTGACTTGTTTTATGATTAGGCGTACCCACGATGTTGGGCACGAAGAGTAAGTACTAATCATGATTTTAAATAAACTGTGAAACTTGCTAGGGACAACTATGTCCTGTTGTAAACAGTTTATTTTAATGTCATATGTAGAAAAAAAATTTACTCTCGTTGATGAGGAGTCTCTCACAGAATTAATACAGATAAAGATTGATAATGCCCTTGAAACGCTTGATAACCAATGGTGGACATATAAACAAGCCGCAGAATATTTAGGCATTTCAGTATCCAAGCTTAAAAAGCTTCGGGCAAGCGATGAAATCATTCCCTACAAGCCATCTCCTGGGATTGTGCGCTTCAATAAACAAATATGTGATAGGTATATGATGGGAGGTGGATCGGAATGAGCACCTCCAAGCAAATCTATTTCGTTCCAGAGAACCTAGATATTGACCTTTTTAGTCAGTTTCCACTTCCTATAGGAGTTAAGAAAAGTGATATTATTCAAATCATAAGCTCACTTTACACTTCCCCAGTTAACAGTCCTGATAAAATAGCAGAAGACGGATCGTATCCTTTAAGTAGTGTGAGATTACAGAGCATATGCATTAATTATAAGACGGCCATTAATTATCTGGAAGAAGCAGGTATAATAGAATCTACCTTTGAATATTATTCAGATGAAAAAGGTCAAGGAAGATGTAGGCATTATAGGTTTTGTGTTGAATATGCCACTTTTCCAAAACCAGTTCCTGTTGAATTTAAAAGACTGCCTAAAAAACTACAGGAAAAGAAGGCTAAAGCAGATGGAAGGAGACGTTGGGCAGGAAGGAAATACCCCCATTTAACTAAACATTTCAGGAACTTAAGGGTGGACTATGATGGAGCTATTGAATATTTAAGGCCCACATTAGATTCTTTGTCTAGAAGAGATCAAACTAAATTTTCATGTGGGTTGGTAAACCTTTATTCCCTAATGAATGGGAAGCTTTATTATATGGTAGACGATTTCGGGTTTAGACTACATTCTAGCCTAACCAACCTTCCTAAAAAACTAAGGGACTTTGTTTATTGTGTGAAGCCTGACAGTAATAAGGAATATAGGTTGGCAGCCGTGGACCTGAAGAATTCACAGCCTTTTTTCTGCATTCCATTATTTACTAATTATTTCATTTTTAACTCCATATATAAAGGTCATATAAAACCTCCTTCACTATTACTTTCTAATTCTATTAATCCTTTATATGAAAGTCTATATAAAACCTTTACTAAAAGCATATCTACTATAGAAACTGTAAGGAAAGAGGGAGAAGAGAGAGGAGAAAGAGGAGAGAGAGGAGAAGTGAATGAAGAAAGAGGAGATGTGCATTATGTTAATAAAAAAAATATATATAAAGATATAAAAAGTAGTAATAGAGTAAATAGAGAGGGATTTTCAATGAATTTGAACAGTCAATATGAAGATATTGAAAAGTTTAAAGAGATTACCTCAAACGGGACTTTCTATGACTATTTAATTAGCCTTTATGACAGGGAGGATATAGACCTTAAAGAGCTATTTGATGTTTACAACATGGTCTATAGAAAAAATGAAAAAGAACGACTAAAGTATTCATCAAACCCTAGAGATAATATTAAGAAGGTATCTATGATAATATTATTCTCTAGAAATGAGGATTATCAAAAAATAAAAGAACCATTTATTAAGGAGTTTCCGAATGTGTATCAGGTTCTAACAAGTTTAAAGGAAAGATGGTCAAGTTGTTCAGAAGATCAGAATGGCAGATACACAAAAAATACATCAACCGATGTCATAAAACCTCATAAAAAACTTCCCGCACTACTACAAAGATTTGAGGCCTACATGATATTAGATATAGTGACCAAGAGGTTCACTGAAAAATTCCCAAATGTTCCAATATTCACTATCCATGATAATAT
>PVMS01173915.1_pt1 | contig 11803 bp, 9 predicted proteins | sample 1853461 | NCBI WGS metagenome assembly PVMS01 (sample SAMN08582032, study PRJNA380276) | Marine sediment metagenome, whole genome shotgun sequencing project. | isolation source: ocean sediment barecode stripped | collected 2017
GTTCGCACACACCCTGCCCGCAGCACGGACAGGCTGATCGGCGCTTGACTCTGGTCTGCCGGAAATCCATGGTGAGCACATCGAACATCAATAAACGCCCCACCAGTAACTGACCTATGCCCAGGACCAGTTTCAGCGCTTCGCTGGCCTGCAAAGTACCTACAATACCGGGGAGTACGCCGAGCACACCTGCCACTTCACAGGCAGGCGCATCCTGTGCATCCAACTCCTCAGGAAACATGCATTGAAAACACGGTGCGGTTTCACCTGAATCCTGGCCCGGGGCGGCTGGCCAAAACACCGATACCTGCCCCTGGAAACGCATCACGGCGCCATAAACCAGCGGTATTCCCTGGGCCACACAGGCGTTATTAAGCGCGTAGCGGGCGGGGAAATTATCGGTACCATCGATCACTACATCCCAGCCCCTGATCAACCCATCAGCATTGTGGCCGTTTACCCGTTGATTGAAAACAACCACTTCGGTGTCGGGGTTCAGGCCAGCGATGGAGTCAGCGCCAGACTCGGTTTTCAACTGGCCGATGCGTCGTTCATTATGGATCACCTGCCGTTGGAGATTGCTCCGTTCAACCACATCGTCGTCGACCAAACCCAGCGTGCCAACCCCGGCAGCAGCGAGATACAGGGCTGCAGGGGAGTTCAGCCCGCCGAGCCCGACCAGCAGTATCCGGCTGCGCAACAATTTGCTCTGCCCGTCAGGGCCAATTTGCGGCATCACCAGGTGCCGCGCATAGCGATTGGCCTGTTTTGCATCCAGCCCGGATGGGTAGTCCGCCGCAAGACCGGCTTCGGCCCAGGCGTCAAAACCGCCGGCAACGCTGAGAAATGAATCCACCCCACGTTCTTGCAATAGTTGCACAAGCTGTTTGGATCGGATCCCCATTGCGCACAGAATATAGCCAGCTCCAGCGATTCCGGCGAAACCGTTTTCTATTTTATCCAGGACTTCCTCGGCACTCAGGCTGATGGCGCCCGAGGGGATGCCCATACACTGCTCTGCCACCGAACGAATATCGATCAGCGGCTTTGCAGCACCGCAAAACTCTGCGGCCTCGCGTGCCGAAACCTCAAGGGCCGTACTGTGCTTGTGTTTCATTACTTCCTGGACTTTCGGCTGGTGTACTTCTTCAAACGCCTGCGTTTGTCAACCTGGCGCCTGGTCAGCTTGTTTTTATGGTCCTTGTACGGATTATCGCTGTCCCTGAAATTGATCGCCAGTGGCGTTCCCTTCAGTTTGAAGTGTTTAATCAGTCGATTGGACAGATACCTGACATAACTGTCCGGAAGGCTGCCTGTCCGGCTGCCATGGATAATGATGCGGGGTGGCAGTTTGCCGCCACCGTGAGCGTAACGCAGCTTGGCCGTTCTGCCGTGGGTCATGGGTGGCTGATGCGCTTCAAAGGCGTCCTTCACGACCCGCGTGAGTTCCGGCGTTGAAAACTCCATCATCGCGCTTCTCCAGGCCTCGCGCACGGCCCGCATCAATTCCTGGATGCCGGATCCGTGCAATGCCGACAAAGTGATACGCCGTGCCCAGGGGACGTAAACCAGGCTGCGTTCCATTTCGCTTTTAACGTGCTTGCGATGTTCGTCATCGAGCCCATCCCACTTATTCAGCACGATGACCAGTGCCCGGCCCTGCTCCAGCACGTGCCCCAGCAAGGTAGCGTCCTGATCCGTGAGGCCTTCCCGGGCATCCATCATCAGGGCCACCACGTTGGCTCGCTGAATGGCCTGCAGGGCCTTGATGGTGCTGAATTTTTCAACTGCATCGGTAATTCTTGAGCGGCGGCGGACGCCTGCCGTGTCAATCAACTCGTAGTGTTGACCATCCCGTTCCAGCCGGGTGCTGATGGTGTCACGGGTGGTACCCGGCTGATCGAAAGCAAGCACCCGTTCTTCGCCCAGCAATCGGTTTACCAGTGTCGATTTTCCTACATTCGGCCGGCCGATAATGGCCAGTCTGATTAAATCTTTATCGTCTTCCTCAGCATCATCTTCCTGCGCCAGCGGCAAAATCTGCTCAACTTCCTCCATCATGGCATCCAGACCGCGGCTATGGGCAGCGGAGACCGCCATCGGCATCCCCATGCCCAGGCGGGCGAAATCCGCCAGCGCTGTGTCCTCGTCCAGGCCGTCAATCTTGTTTGCAACGATCAGAACAGGCTTGGATGAGCGCCTCAGGACGGAGGCAATCTCTTCATCTTCCGCCATTCGCCCGTCGCGTGAGCTGACCACGAACAATACCAACTGGGATTCATCTATGGCCTGATGGACTTGCCTGGCCGTCAGGTAATCAATGCCCTCGGCCTGACTGACCAAGCCACCCGTGTCCACCAGGAGGCAGGGTGAATGGCCTACACGGGAGATGCCATACTGGCGATCACGGGTGACCCCGGGCATGTCGGCAACCAGGGCCTCACGCGTCCGGGTCAGGACATTGAACAGAGTGGATTTGCCAACATTTGGCCGTCCGACGATGGCGACTACCGGTAACACTTCATGTGCCTCGGATCAAAACCTATAATGCCGCACCAGCGCGGTAGGCAAGCAATTCACCCTTGGTGGTGAGTACATAAAGAGTGGTGCCAACCGACAACGGGGCTGCTGCGAACCCTTTCCTGCCCGCCCTTACCCGGGCCACGAAATTACCGCTTTCCGAGTCCAGCCAGTGCAGATATCCTTGCTTGTCACCCACCACCACAAATTTGCCATAGAAGGCAGGGCGGCTCAGACCACGATTCTCCAGTTGATCCTGCTTCCACAGGGTCGAGCCGTTGCGGCGGTCAAGCAACCACAGGAAGCCGTTGCTCTCGCTCACTGCCAGGTTGGTGCGGTCCACCTGCAAGCCCGTTGATGATGAAATGTCTTTGAACCAGAGCAAGCGGCCTGAATCTGCGGCCAGCGACGCCACGCGGTTCTTGTAACTGGAGACAATAAGATCGGATGCGACAATGACCATCTGCTGGCCGACGTCGGCCAGGCGCGCCAGTTCGGTGCGCCCGTCCTGTGAGACGATTGATTGCATCCACACCAGGCTTCCGTCATCCAGGCGCAGGGTGACAACGCTGCCGTCGTCATAACCCACGTAGACGAGGCCGGCATGAGTCAATAGATTGGCGTTACCCCGCAGCGTCAGCAATGGCACACTGTGATCGTAAATCCAGACCCTGGCGCCAGAGTTTTCATCCAGCCCAAAGACCCGCCCATCTATGCAACGTACTACCACAACACCATCTGCAGAGGCTGGTGCAACCAGCACTTCAGATGAGACCCTGGCATTCCACAACTCGTTGCCATTGTTGCGGTCGAAAGCAACCACGCGGCCGTCGATTGTGCCCATATACAAGCGCTCATCGTCAAGACCAGGCCCGCCGGAAAAGTCCTGCTCTGTTTTCAGTTCCCAATTTTTGCGCCCGGATTCCGCATCCACTGAAACCAGTCGCCCTTTGTAATCAGCGGCGAACAAGACACCCGATGAATAAACCGGACCCATACTGAGGCCCAGCTTGCCCATTCCATCGCCGATGCTGGTCGACCAGACTTTTCCGACTTTGAGACTTGAGTCAAAATCAACCAGGGGATTCGGGTCTCCCGGTTCATCATCGCCCCAACTCTTTATCCAGCTGCAAGCTGGAAGAATCAGCAAAGTGGCAATCAATGTGACCAGGATTCGTTTCATGACTGGCTTCCGTCTTCCGGTATTTCTGCTCCCATTGATTCGAGCTTCAGGACCAGCATTGCGCGGTCACCGGCACCGGCCTCAAGTGTCTCAAGCGCTTCCAGATAGGCCGCGATTGCTTCTTCCGTCTTTCCTTGCGAGGAATAGATATCGCCTTTCACTTCAGCAAACAGCGATTCAAATCCAGAAGTATCCGCTGCTCCCTGCAGCAGAGCCAGCGCCTGGTCAGCTTGCCCCTCGGCCAGCATCACACGAGCGAGACGCACCCGGGCCACCACGGTCAGGGCCTTGGGGGAACCGTTGTCCACCACGAATTGATACAGGCCGACCGCCAGATCTGTCTGCTGCGCTTCCATCCGGGCCCGCGCCATTTGCAAGGCGGCAAGCGATGCATAAGGGGAGTTCGAATAATTGTCCTGCAGGTTCTGGAAATTGGCCATCGCGGCATCCAGTTGCCCGTCCGTCAACAACTCACTCATCACACCGAATTCGGCAGATGCCTGTTGTTTGTTGCCAATCTCCCAGGCCTGCCATTGCTTAAATCCAAACAGGCCGCCGAAGGCAATGACCAGACCCATGACAATTGCACTGCCATTGTCGCGTAGCCACTTTTTAACTACTTCTTCCTGTTCGTGGGCGTCGTAAATTTCTACCATGATTAAATCTCACGTTCCGGTTTTCGGATCGCCCTGGAATGAGCAAATCCGGTCTGTTGTCCACATCTGACCGGTCTTCCTGCCAGAAGCGATGTTATAAAGGCCGCATATTCTAAAACATTGTTCGCGGTCTGGCAGAGATATTTCCAATAACCGCTGTTATTTGCTGCTCAGGCCTTCAGCCACGAACGCAGCCAACCCTCCAAATCACTCAAGGGCAGTTGTTGCTGCCTGCTCTCTTTCCTGAGTTGCTTGATGGTAATTTCGCCGCGCCGGAGTTCATCTTCACCCAGCACCAGGGCCAGGTCTGCCCCGCTGCGGTCTGCCCGTTTAAACTGGGCCTTGAAGCTGCCCCCTCCGAGATTTGCCTGCAGGCGCAGTCCCCCTACCCCGGTCCTCAAGCGCTCCGCCAACAGCAATCCGTAGCGGCTGGCTTCCTCCCCTGCCATGACCAGGTAGATATGCGGCGATGTGGCTTCTGATTCCGATTGTACCTTCATCAGTTCGACCAGCCGTTCCTGTCCCATGGCAAAACCAATACCCGGCCAGGGTTTACCGCCCTGAATCTCGACCAGGCCATCGTAACGTCCACCGGCACAAACGGTACCCTGGGCGCCCAGTTCATCGGTGATCCACTCGAAAACGGTATGACTGTAATAATCCAGACCACGGACCAGTCGCGGGTTAAGCACAAAATCGATGTCCAGAGCCGCCAGCAAGGCTTTGAATTCGTCGAAATGTTGTTTTGACTGCTCTCCCAGGTAATCACTCAGGGCCGGTGCGTCCAGCACCAATTCCTGCATGGCGGGGTTCTTGCTGTCCAGGATTCTCAGTGGATTGCGATCGAGCCGTTTCAGGCTGTCTTCATCCAGGTGTTCTTTGCGCAAGCTCAGGAACTGGCGAAGTTCCTCACGAAATACGGCACGCTCGGATGCATTTCCGAGCGAGTTTACTTCCAGCTTCAGAGCGTCCAGTCCCAGAGCACCCCACAAGCGCTGGCACATGGCCAATAATTCCGCGTCGATATCGGGGCCGCCAGCACCGAATACTTCTGCGCCAATCTGGTGAAATTGCCGGGTGCGCCCTTTCTGCGGCCGCTCGCGACGAAACATCGGGCCGAGGTACCAGAGACGCTGTGGAGCACCGTATAACAGGCCATTTTGCAACACCGCGCGCACCACACCTGCAGTGCCTTCAGGGCGCAGGCTGAGGTGATCTCCGTTGCGGTCTTCAAAGCTGTACATCTCTTTTTCAACGACATCCGTTGCATCCCCGATTGAGCGGGCAAACAATTCACTCTTTTCGACGATGGGCACGCGGATTTGTGCGAAGCCATATGCAGTAAATACATCCATGGCCGCCTGCTCCAGGCGTTGCCAGTGCGGCATGTCGGATGGAAGAATGTCATGCATTCCACGAATTGAATTGATGCGGGAAGTCACGATCCTGGTCTCAGAACAAGCGTCATTTCGAGATTGAATCCTTGTTTCAGCGCTTGCTGTCTTGGGTTTGCTGCTCAGCCACTGCGTTAATTGAACCACCCAGTGTCATGCGCGCTACATTTCCGCGGGTATGAGGAGCAAGGTCTACTTCCTCGCCATCCATTCTCAACTGAACAGCCGAGGCGCGGCCAATCAGAATCTGCAATGGTGAGTCCGCGTGATACTCGCGGCTTTCGCCAGCCCGAATCAAATCCATTTCAAGATGCTCACCTTCAGCATCCAGAATTTCAACCCAGGTATCAGCCGAGGTCCTAATATTCAGCACATGTGGTCCATGAACTGATCCAACTGACGGCCTGACTCCGCTTTGCCCGGAAAAAAGTTTCTGTTGTGCCGTTGAATCACCACCCTGATTCAACATCTCAATCGATGCGATGGAGGCATTCAGATGACGTTTGGCCGGCTGAGATGACTCTGTAGAAGCTGGGGCATCCCCACCTGCGGATTGACCGGAGGTCGCGGTGACGGATGTCAGCGGCGATTCACCCTGAGAAAACCTTACTGCTTCATGGGTAAACTGCCAGGCCAGGGTGGCAATCAGCGCTGATGCCGCCACATAGCTGGTCGCCTTGAACCAGCGCTCGCTGCCGGTACGATTGGTATTGACTTCAAATACCGAACGAACTTCGGGGCTGGAACTTTTGACGTGCTCCATGTGCGGGGCAAGCTGGTTGGGGTCAACACCCAGAAAGTGGGCGTAATTACGGATATAGCCGCGCAGGTAAACGGCGGGTATATCGCCTGTCTCGCCGTGCTCGATGGCTGACAGCACAGAGAGTTTCACCCGGGATAGTTCTGCTGCCCTTGCGAGCGTGAGTCCTTTTTTTTCTCTTTCGTGCCTGAGAAGGTCCCCAGGCACCATCGGTATCAGTTCTTTCTGACTGGTCATTCTTATTCCCGGCCTGCCACCTGGCCTGCCTGACGTGAATTCGGGAACCGTTGCAGGAGTTCAGTGCGATAACGGTCTGCTGAAGTGCTGTCACCCAATTTCGATTCTATCTGGTAACCCATTAGCAGACTTCTTTCGTTTGATGTCCCAACGGCTTCGTAACGTTGCAAAAATGCACGAGCGCGCAAATAGGAGCCTCTAAGGTAACTGACTTCGGCCATGGATAAAAGCGCGGTAGCGAATTTTTTATCGTATTCCAGTGATTGTCTCAAAAAGTCCTCGGCTTTGTCCAGATCACCGCGATCAAGCGAACAATTCCCGGCATTTGCGTATGCCACCTGGGGTGTTTTGTAGAATGGATCCTCTACCGCCGTTAAAAAATACTTATCAGCCTGCTCACCTTTACCCATGCTGCACAGAAATGCCCCGTAATTGTTGTTCACGTCACCATTTTCTGGTGCGAATTTGACCGCCATTTTGTATTCTTTCTCCGCCAGCTCAGTTTCACCCAGGGTCTCATACAATGCCCCCAGCAAAGTATGGGCGGGGGCATAGGTATTATCGTGCGCAACCGCCCGTTTCAGTTTCTCAAGGGCAATTTCGTATTGCCTTCTTTCCATGTAGGCCTGGCCCAGTGATGTGTTCGTTTCAGCCGCCTTGCGAGCAGCCTCTGCTTTATCGGCTTTGGATGTGGAAGAACATGCCGCCAGGAATATAACTAAAAAGACGATGGCTATTCTCATATTCTGGAAACCTCCAGTCCCTGTGTTTTTTGGCGTAAGCGTTCGCTGCGGCGGGTCCGGTCCAGGACCTTGCCTACCAGTTGGCCACAAGCCGCATCGATATCATCTCCACGGGTTTTCCTGACGGTGGCAATCAGACCGCCCTGCATGACGATTTCCTGAAATGCCCGAATTCTGGCCTCTGAAGAACAGCGGAAAGTGGTGCCCGGGAACGGGTTGAATGGTATCAGATTGAGCTTGCTTGGCAAACGCCGCAGCAGCTTGACCAGTTTCCTGGCATGTTCCGGGTGATCATTGACGCCGTCTATCAGCGTATATTCAAAAGTGACTGACCGCTTGTGTTTGTCTGAGACGTAGTCGGCACACGCCTGCATCAGGACGCGGATCGGGTACTTGCGGTTGAGCGGCACCAATTTCTCGCGCAACTCGTCTTCCGGTGAATGCAGCGAGACGGCAAGCGCCACGTCAATGGTCTCGCGCAGGCGTTTGATACCGGGTACCAGCCCGGCAGTTGAAAGCGTTACCCGTTTGGCTGCCAGGCCGAAACCCAGGTCATTTCTGAGCAGAGACAAGGCAGATACCACCGCATCGAAATTGAGCAGTGGCTCGCCCATGCCCATGAGTACGACATTGGTGATCTGCCGCTGCCCATTTCTTTCGTGGCCCAGGGCCTGTGCCGCCAGCCACACCTGGCCGATGATTTCACTGGTACTGAGATTCCTGCTGAAACCCTGCGCCCCGGTAGAGCAAAAACTGCAATTCAAAGCACAACCGACCTGGGAAGAAATACACAAAGTGCCGCGTTTGGGCTCCGGGATGTAAACCGTTTCCACCGCATTTCCACCACCAAACCCCATCAGCCACTTGCGCGTCCCATCTTCCGAGACCTGGCTGCGCAGAATCCGTGGCGGTTCGATTTCCGCAATCTGCTGCAAACGATGGCGCAGGTCCAGACCCAGATTGGTCATTTGGGTGAAGTCAGTAAGCCCCTGGTGGTAAATCCACTTGAGAATCTGCTCGGCCCGGAACGGCTTCTCGCCTATTGAGACAAAGAATTCCCGTAACCCGGTTTCATCCAGGTCCAGCAGGTTGGTGCGGGTTTCACTGACTGTCACAATTAACGGGAGTTGATATCGCTGTCAGAGAAAAAGCAGGCAATTTCCACCGCTGCGGTTTCCGGCGCATCCGAGCCATGCACCGCGTTGGCGTCAATGCTCTGAGCAAAGTCTGCTCGAATGGTGCCGGGAGCAGCGTCTTTGGGGTTGGTGGCGCCCATCAGTTCCCGATTGCGTAAAATCGCCTGTTCACCCTCCAGTACCTGGATCATTACCGGCCCTGAGGTCATGAAACTTACCAGGTCCTTGAAGAAAGGCCGCTCCCGGTGAACCGCGTAAAATTCCTCAGCATCCGCTTGGCTCAAGAGCTTCATTCTTGCTGCAATTATTTTCAGACCGGCTTGCTCAAATCGGCTATAGATTTCACCAATCACGTCTTTGGCGACTGCATCCGGTTTGATGATGGATAATGTTCTCTCGACTGACACTTAATAACTCCTTATAACTATCTAATAATATTAGATATTCAATTGAAAATAATTCTGATAGTAAATCACTGCTTAAACAGGTGGATTTTACGGACAAGTCGAATGGGGTGCAATCGGCGCGGGGACATATCTTGACCCCCGCTTCCCCTCAATCTTATGATGGAATCTGGTGCTGGCAACAATGGCTAGCCCGACAATAGCAACAGCCGTCACATGCATACCCTGACACGAGGCCATGAATGGAGATTCTGTACTTTTTTATTCTGATTCTTACGGTTCTGCTCCTGGCTTATAACCGGGTACCGCTGCTGATTGCCATGGCAATCATGGTCGGCCTGACCGTTGCCTGGACCGAACTGCGTCATCTTTTTTATGTTTCCAGCTGGTTCCGTTATGCCAATGGAATCGTTGCGGTCACGCTGATCGGTTTTTCCATCAAGCCACTGCGGCGCCTGTTAATCAGCGACCGTTTCTTCAGTTGGTTCCGAAAGGGCCTGCCAACGCTTTCAGATACCGAGCAGGAAGCCCTGGATGCCGGCAACGTGTGGTGGGATGGCGAACTCTTTTCTGGCCGTCCGCGTTGGAAAAAGTTGCTCAAGATGCCCGCTCCGCAATTGAGCGAAAAAGAACAGGCGTTCCTGGATGGGCCCGTAGAAGAACTGTGCCGAATGCTGGATGACTGGGAAATCTGCAATACGCGGCGCAAATTGCCGGAAGAAATCTGGGCGTTTATTCGTGAACAGCGCATGCTGGGTATGATCATTCCGGAATCTTATGGCGGGCTGGAGTTCTCGGCCCAAGCCCATTCTGCGGTCGTACTCAAATTGTGCAGCAGGAACCTGACTGCCGCGATCAGCGTCATGGTGCCAAATTCCCTGGGCCCAAGTGAACTGCTCCTGCACTACGGCAGCAGCAAACAAAAAGATTACTACCTGCCGCGCCTGGCAAGCGGAAAGGAGATTCCCTGTTTTGCCTTGACTTCCCCTGCGGCCGGCTCGGATGCGGCGGGTATGAGCGACGTGGGCATCGTATGTATGGGGCAACATGAAGGCCGGGAAGTGCTGGGTCTGAGCCTGAACTGGAACAAGCGCTACATCACGCTGGCGCCGATTGCCACGGTACTGGGCCTGGCATTCAAGGTCAGGGACCCCGATGGCCTGATCGGCAAAAAGACCGAACTGGGCATTACCTGTGCACTGATTCCGACCGATACAGCGGGTGTTCACATTGGTCAGCGGCACCTGCCCGTTGGCGCTGTATTCCAGAACGGGCCCACGCAAGGGGAGAACGTCTTTATTCCAATGGAATGGATTATCGGCGGCCAGGAAAAAATCGGCCAGGGCTGGCGCATGCTGATGCAGAGCCTGGCTGCCGGACGCGCCATATCACTGCCGGCCGTGGGCACGGCAGGCGCCAAAATGGCTGCGCTGATGTCTGGCGCCTACGCCCGTATTCGCAAGCAGTTCGATATTCCCATTGGCCACTTCGAAGGAATCGAAGAACCACTGGCAAGGATTGGCGGGCGCACTTACCGCATGGACGCGGCGCGCTCACTCACCCTGGTCGCGCTTGATCAAGGTGAAAATCCGGCTGTGCTCACAGCCATCATCAAGTATCAGTTGACCGAAGGAAGCCGCCACTGCATCAACGATGCCATGGACATCCATGGTGGCAAGGGCATTATCACCGGTCCCGGCAATTACCTGGCTCACGCCTACCAGGCGACGCCGATTGCGATTACGGTGGAAGGCGCCAACATTCTCATGCGCAGCCTGATCATCTTCGGCAAGGGAGCAATCCGCGCCCACCCCTGGTTATTGAAGGAAATGCAGGCCGCCGGTGATCCGCGCCCGCAAGCACGTAAGGCTTTTGACAAAGCATTTTTTTCCCACGTCGGGCACATTATCAGCAACCTGGTCCGGTCCCTGCTGCTGGGCCTGACCGGCGGCCTGGCAACGCACGCCCCGATGCGCGGGCCCAACGCTCGGTATTTCCGGCAGTTGAGCCGGATGTCTGCTGCGTTCAGCTTTACCACCGACCTGGTGCTGGTCTTGCTTGGCGGAAAATTCAAGTTCAAGGAAAAGCTTTCCGGGCGCATGGCCGATGCATTGATTCACCTCTACCTGGGCAGTGCCGTCCTCAAGCGTTTTGAAGACGACGGGCAGCCTGAAGAGGATCTGCCTTTCGTTCGCTGGGCGATGGATGACAGCCTTTATATCATTCAGGAAAGCCTCAGGGGCGTACTCAGCAATTTTCCGATAGCGGGAATCGGCCGCCTGGTGAAGTGGATCATCTTCCCGCTCGGCAGCCCCTATGCCCCGGCATCTGACCAAACCGGCAAAGCAGTAGCGAAATTACTCCTGTCGGAAAACGCCAGCCGCGACCGCCTGGTGGCGGGTGTTTATATTTCAGATGAAGATGATGCCAGCGGCCGTGTACACCGCGCATTTAACCTGATCATCAACTCCACCCACGCCGAAAATGCCATACGCAACGCAATCAAAGAGCCGGTGACTTTCGCCAATTACAAGGAACTGGTGCAAAAAGCGGTGGAAACCGGTGTGATCACTGAAGAACAGGCCACCATGGTGCGCCTGGCCCAGGAAGCCTGCCGCGCCGTGATTGACGTCGATGACTTCCCACCCAGCGAAATAGAAGATTCTGTAGGAGCGAGCCTTGCTCGCGACCTGGATTAAGATAAAAGATTCTGTAGGAGCGAGCCTTGCTCGCGAATGTAAGAGCGTGCTTTGTGCGCGACCAGCATGGA
>PVMS01075189.1_pt1 | contig 11801 bp, 14 predicted proteins | sample 1853461 | NCBI WGS metagenome assembly PVMS01 (sample SAMN08582032, study PRJNA380276) | Marine sediment metagenome, whole genome shotgun sequencing project. | isolation source: ocean sediment barecode stripped | collected 2017
GGCCGCGATGTCGAATCGATCATCCGCGACCTGGTTGATGTGTCGGTCAAGCAAACCCGTGAAGCCGAGGTCAGTCGGGTGCGTCACCGCGCCGAGGACGCTGCCGAGGAAAGAGTACTCGATGCCTTGTTGCCAAGACCTGCTGACTTTGCCGAGGAAGCCGATACGGCAGGCGACAATACTCGCCAGAAATTTCGCAAAATGCTGCGCGAAAACAAACTCAACGACAAGGAGATCGAGGTCGACCTGCAACTACCGAGTGTCGGCGTCGAAATCATGGCGCCACCCGGAATGGAAGACATGACCAACCAGTTACAGGGTCTGTTTCAAAACCTCGGTAGCCAGAAAACCAAAACGCGCAAGCTGCGCGTCGAAGACGCATTAAAAATGCTCACCGACGAAGAAGCCGCGAAACTGATCAACGAGGAAGAGCTTAAACTGACCGCGCTCGAAAACGCCGAGCAAAACGGTATCGTCTTCATCGACGAGATCGACAAGGTCGCCAGGCGCGGCGAAACCAGCGGCACCGATGTGTCACGCGAGGGGGTGCAACGAGATCTGTTACCATTGGTCGAAGGCTGCACTGTTTCCACCAAGGCCGGCATGATCAAAACAGACCATATTTTATTCATCGCTTCGGGCGCATTCCATGTTTCCAAGCCCAGCGACCTGATTCCGGAGCTGCAGGGACGCCTGCCGATCCGCGTCGAGTTGTCAGCATTGACCGTGAACGATTTCGTGCGCATCCTGCGTGAACCCCACGCCTCCCTGACCGAACAGTATACCGCGCTGATGGAAACCGAAGGCGTCAGCCTGGAGTTTACCGATGATAGCCTTGCGCGCATCGCCGAGGTTGCCTTTCAGGTCAATGAAAAGCAGGAAAACATCGGCGCGCGGCGCTTACACACGGTGATGGAGCGCCTGCTCGAAACCATTAGCTTCGAAGCCTCGGATATGGTCGAGCAAACTATTACTATCGATGCCGATTATGTTAACGAACACCTCGGCGAACTCTCACTCGACGAAGATCTGTCTCAGTACATTCTCTGATGAAACCAACCGAAATCAATCTGCATAAAGTGTCGCGCGTCCTTGAAATCAGTTTCGAAGACGGTTCCAGTTTCAAGTTACCCGTCGAGTATTTGAGGGTTTACTCACCATCCGCCGAAGTGCAGGGACATGGGCCCGGCCAGGAAGTCCTGCAAATCGGTAAACAAGACGTCAATATCGACAGCATCGAACCGATGGGTCATTACGCGGTCAAGCTCGCCTTCGACGACAATCACGACACCGGCATTTACAGCTGGGATTATCTCTACGAACTCGGCGTCACTTACGAGGAAAGATGGCAGCAATACCTGGAGCGCCTCGAGGCTGGTGGGCATAAAAGAAAGCCTGATTCCTGAAAAGTCGGCTCTGACTCCCTCGAAGCCATGACAGAATATGTTAAGGTTCGCGCTATGCACAAAGACACTACCACCGACTTCGGTTTTGAAGAAATCCCGACCCCTGAAAAGCAGGGTCGGGTAGGCGAGATTTTTACTTCGGTTGCACAAAAATATGACTTGATGAACGATGTCATGTCGCTCGGCGTGCACCGCCTTTGGAAACGCTTCACGCTGGAAATGTGCGGACTGCGCGCCGGTCACAGGGTGCTGGATCTGGCCGGGGGCACCGGCGACCTGGCGCTTAAAGAAGCGCAGATGGTGGGCGCATCCGGCCAGGTAATTCTGGCCGACATCAACGCCGCGATGTTACAGCAGGGCCGCGACCGAATTATCGACGCAGGATTCGTCAATCGCGTCGAAGCCGTTCAATGTAACGCCGAAATACTGCCCTTCGCGGACAATCATTTTGATTGCATCACCATCGCTTTCGGATTGCGTAACGTCACCGACAAAGCCCGGGCGCTGGCTTCGATGCAGCGCGTGTTGAAACCCGGTGGCCGCTTATGCGTACTCGAATTTTCGAAACCAGTCTACGCGCCTCTGGAAAAGCTGTACGACTTTTATTCTTTCAAACTGTTGCCGTGTATGGGCGAGTTAATTGCCAGGGACCGCGACAGTTACCAGTATCTCGCCGAATCGATTCGCATGCATCCCGATCAGGATGCCCTCAAGCAAATAATCCTCGAGCAAGGCGGATTCGACGAAGTCGAAATTCATAACCTGAGCGGTGGTATCGTCGCCTTGCATCGCGCCTTCAAATACTAGGCGGTTACCACATCGTGCAATCGTCCGACAGCCTCGGTGCTACCCTCTTCGACTCGATGCAGAGTTCGCTGCTCGCGGTAGCCGAAATCGGTGGTAATCGCTTGCTCGCGTATGACGAGGCTGCACTGCGAGGATGCCTTGAAATGCAGGGTCATTGCATCGCAATTGATATTATCGACCTTGATTTCCAGCTTTACTGCCATCCCGGTGGCTGGGGTATTCGCTTGAGCCGTGTACCACCGGCAGGAGACGTGGATGCCAGCATTAGCGGACGGCTCATGGCACTGGTCAACCTGGCCTCGCAGGACGACAAGGTTTCGACGTCGATCCGGGAACAGGTCAGTTTCAATGGCAATGTGGCACTCGCGCAAAAAATGCAGAAGCTACTCGCCAGCCTTGATATCGACTGGGAAGAAGCCCTGGCCGAACGCACCGGGGACGTCCTTGCATTCCAGATTCATCAACGCGCGCGTAGTCTGGGCAAGTGGTTACGACAAAGCGCCGACTCGTTGCTGCAAACCAGTAGCGAGTATCTGCGCGAAGAAGTGCGCCTTAGTCCCACCGAGGTCGAGTTCGAGGCTTTTCAAGCCCGGATCACCGAACTCAAGCACGACGTAGCACGTACCGAAATCCGCTTGCAGCAGTTGCTCGAGAAAATCCGCCCATCGTAATGCGCAACCTGTTTCGACTTATTTCGATAAACTTTACGCTGGCCCGCTTTGGTCTCGATCAAGTCGTGTTGTCGATCCATTTCTTTCGCCCACTCTACCTGCTGGGCGTAATCAATCCGTTTAACTGGTTCAGGAGTAATGAACTAAGCCAGGCCGAGCGGTTGCGCTTATGCATCGAATCACTGGGTCCAATCTTCATCAAGTTCGGACAAATGATGGCGACGCGACGCGATCTGTTTGGCGATGAAATTACCAACGAACTCGAAAAACTACTCGACCGGGTGCCGCCGTTTCCCTGGCCCGAGGCGCGTGATATCGTCGAACAGCAACTGGGCATGTCCCTGCAGCAGGCGTTTCGGAGTTTCGACGAAAATGAACTCGCCTCCGCTTCGATCGCCCAGGTGTATTGCGCAGAGCTACACGACGGGCAGGAAGTCGTCGTCAAAATCGTACGCCCGGGGATCGAGCGCAAGATTCGGCAGGATATCGAAGTTCTGATGTTACTGGCCAGGATGGCCGACCGCTACTGGGACGAAGCGAAGCGCATCAAGCCAATCCAGATCGTACGTGAATTCGAAACCACTATTTTGAACGAACTCGACCTGGTACGCGAAGCTGCCAACGCAAACCAGTTACGCCGTAACTTCGAGGGATCGCCCGACCTCTACGTACCCCTGATACACTGGGATTACTGTCGTCCGAAAGTCATGGTAATGGAACGCATCAGCGGCATCGCGGTATCCAATATCAAGCAGTTGCAGGCGCAGGACATTAACCTTGAAGTGCTGTCACGCAAGGGCGTAGAGATATTTTTCACCCAGGTATTCCGGCATAACTATTTCCACGCCGACATGCATCCGGGCAACATCTTCGTGGCCACCGACAATCCCGAGGACCCGCAGTATATTGCGGTTGATTTTGGCATCATGGGGTCTTTATCAGTCAGCGACCAGCGTTATCTTGCGGAGAATTTTGCGGCTTTTTTCAACCGCGACTATCGCCGCGTGGCCGAACTGCATGTCGATTCCGGTTGGGTTGATCGCGACACCCGCATCGATGAATTCGAGGCCACCATCCGCAGCGTTTGCGAACCCATGTTTCAACGCCCGCTGGCGGAAATTTCGTTCGGCCAGCTATTGTTGCGCCTGTTCCAGACCGCACGTGCGTTCAACATGGAGATTCAACCCCAGCTGTTGCTGCTGGAAAAAACTTTTTTGCATATCGAGGGAATTGGGCGCCAGCTATATCCCCAACTTGATCTCTGGGATACCGCCAAACCTTTTATCGAACGCTGGCTTTCCGAGCAGCTCGGCATACGCGCCCTGGTCAGGGGCATGAAGAAGAACCTGCCTTACATCGCCGAGCATCTGCCGGACTTGCCGCAGCTCGCCTTCAAGGCGCTCGACCGGATCGCCAATGATGAACTCAGGGTCGAATTGAGGTCAACCCAGCTGGACGCACTGAAACACGAAATACGCAGCGCCAACCGACGCAGCATACGCGCCATCATCGGCGGCAGTTTTGTGATCAGTGCGACTATTATTCTGGGGCTCGACGGCATCGCACCGATCATGATCGGGGGCGGACAGTTACTGGTGCCGCTTGCCAGTGCGGCCTTGTTGATACCTGGAATTTACCTGCTGATCAGTAGTTACTTCGACGCTTAGCCGGCGTATTGCAGGCTAACATTGTTCCCGGGTGAGGTATTTGTGCAGGCGCTTGCCGTGCTTGTAACCTTTCCAGTAAGCCGCTTTTACCTGTTCGCGATATTCGCTGGGGATCGATTCGAGATACTCGTTATAGTCACGATTGAAAACCGTCTCATCCTCGCAAAACTTGCGTTTATAAGCCAGTTGACCGGTCAATTCAGCGACGCGCAAATGACGAAACTTCGGGTCTTCGGGAGGGAGCTCTTGTTCAACTTCCTCGGGCCCGGGTTTGGTTGCCGTCGAGTCGATCTTATCCGCTTTAATATTGGCATCGGCCTGGCTTTCACTGCGCTTGCGTGAGCGCGTCAGGCGTTCACATTCATCCTGTGACAATATCGGAGTCTGGTCCTTGCTTTTGTCGAAACCCTCCTGGAAAGCATCGCGCATAGGATCGCGGGTGCCGTCCGGCATCAACTGCACTCGCTGGGTAAACTCCGCCAATACCGTTGCCTCGCCGCATTGCAGCCGTGAATAGCTCAGGATGCCCAGGGTGCGCGACAGGTTGACGATAGTACTGACCGCATTTTCGAGCGCTGCAGGATCGGTCTCGACGCCATCTCCCACCTGCTGGTTAAGCTCGGCAATGGCCTTGTCGATGATGTCCATGATCGACTGTAAACCCTGGTCCTGAATCTCGGCGCGCACCGTAAACGACAGGCTTGCGAGAAGCAAAAATGCAAACAGTAATTTTAAGATTTTCATAGTGTTACCGTTATCTGCTGACTTAGAGGATTAAATCATGGATCACCAGCTTCATCCAGTGCCTAGCCTGAATATTGGTGTGCCAGATCACATTTTCAGGGATATTGCCGTGTGTCGGACGTCCGACCTGGTTTGATCCGATGACCCTTCTGCCGTTGATTACATCAACGCACAGCACCCATTGTCAGAACATTTATAGCAAATCGTGACCAAATGTGGGTTCTTTTGTCCGCAGAACTCTTTTACCGCCTCGATTCTCGTTTGAGATCAATAATACCTGTTATCCCTGTATACTCCCCCTTTCATTTTGGAGTACGGTCGCGTACTTCCTCGCACCAACGCAACCGATGACACTACAAAATGGCAGAAACAGAGATAACCCGGAAAAGGTCTGATACCGATCGCGCAAAGAGCATTGGTTTTGTCAGCCTCGGCTGCCCCAAGGCCACCGTCGATTCGGAGCAGATTATTACCCAGTTGCGCGCCGAGGGTTATGACATCGTGCCTGATTTCGATGGCGCGGACATGATTATCATCAATACCTGTGGTTTTATCGATGCCGCGGTCGAAGAGTCGCTCGACACCATCAGCGAAGCATTGCACGAGAATGGCCGCGTGATCGTCACTGGCTGCCTCGGCGCCAGGGCCGACATGATCAATGACCGCTTCCCGGAGCTGCTAGCGGTAACCGGCCCGCATGCCCGCGATGAAGTCATGCAGGCTGTGCACCAGCATTTACCCGCGCCGCACGATCCGTTTCTCGACCTGGTGCCGAAACAGGGGGTACGTCTGACCCCGCGACACTACGCTTACCTGAAGATTTCCGAGGGCTGCAATCACCGCTGCAGCTTCTGTATTATCCCGTCACTGCGAGGTGACCTGGTGAGCCGACCGATCGATGAAGTCATGGACGAAGCACAGCTTCTGGTCGATGGCGGGGTACGCGAAATCCTGGTGATTTCACAGGACACCAGCGCCTATGGCGTGGATAGCAAATATCAGACCCGTTTCTGGCAGGGACAACCGCTGCGAACCCGCTTTGTTGATCTTTCCCACGCGCTGGGACAGCTCGGGGTTTGGGTGCGCTTACACTATGTTTATCCTTACCCACACGTCGACGAGGTGATTCCATTGATGGCCGATGGCAGCATCCTGCCTTATCTCGATATTCCGTTCCAGCATGCCAGCAAGCGGATTCTGAAGGCGATGAAACGACCCGGGAATCGCGACCGGGTGCTGGAACGCATCGCCAAATGGCGTGAAATCTGCCCCGAGCTCGTGATCCGCAGCACTTTTATTGTCGGTTTTCCCGGTGAGACCGACGCGGACTTCGAAGAATTACTCGATTTTCTCGAAATCGCACAACTCGATCGGGTCGGCTGCTTTACCTATTCCGCGGTTGACGGCGCCACCGCCAACGCGCTGCCGAACCCGGTGCCGGAGGCATTGAAGCAGGAGCGATTCGAACGTTTCATGCTGAAGCAACAGGCGATCAGCACACAAAAGTTACAGCGTCGGATCGGTCAGTCGATGACAGTATTGCTAGAATCTCGCTCGGAACAGGGCTATGTGGCGCGCTCCTATGCCGATGCGCCTGAAATCGACGGATTGGTGCACATCGACACAGATGCCGAACTACCGTTGGGTGAATTTTGTCGGGTCGAGATTAACGGCGCCAACGAGTACGATCTTTACGCGTCACCGAGCAAGTAAACCTTATCGTCTTTAATCTGGATGGGCAGGGATTCCAGACTTTCCCCGGGACAGGGACCGAAAACGCATTCCCCGGTATCGATCAGAAAGCGTGCATCGTGTACCGCGCACTGGATCAACACGCCCTCGATATCGAGAAACTGATGCTCGACCCAGTCCAGCGGCGAACCCGTATGCGGGCAGCTATTGCGGTAACCAAAACACTCTGCGTCACGCCGTACCACGAAGCCGTCGATCTGCTCGCCACCGCTATCCAGCGAAAACCCGTAGGATCCAGGATCGGATAACCGCGCCAAATCACAAATAAAAAATAGTTTTTCCAATTTGATGTCGAGACAATTTCCGCGCATGCCGACCAGGCCCTGTACAGGGCCGAATTTCCAGGACCTGTGACGGTTGCTTGCTGATTAGTCGAGTTCGGCAGGAGTTTTAGCGATGATGGTCAACGCGTGTAACTCACCAGAGGCGATTTCATCGTTGACCGAGGCGTACACCAGCTTATGGCGCTTGATTGTTGTCAGGCCGGCAAAAACATCGCTGGTGACATTGGCGACGAACTTGCCTTCATCGCCGCTGACTTCCACGGTTGCATCGGGCATATGCGAGGCGATTAGCTGCTGAATTTGTTCGGGAGTCATAATCTAAGGTATCTAAAGAAAGAAAAATGAGCCAACAAACTATATTACAAATGGTGTCGGGAATAACCATGCAAAATTTAATTTTATGCACAATCATTTTATAGCCTGGCTTGTCCATGTTCCGGCGGGGCTGATTCCCGCCTGCATTTCTCACCAGCTTTACGCAAGAAACTGCTACCGCGCACTCTCAAAAACCGATTCTGCCGATTGCAAAGCTTCACTGGTTTAACTAATCTGGCCGTTAGCCAACTTTGACCATTCAAAACCCTTTCGCTCCCGAGTACTCAGTAGCCATGTCATTCAGATCAACTTTTCAACTTGTGCTGCTTTGCCTGTTTCTCCTGGCGGCCCTGACACCGGCTCATACAATGGAAAATATCTTTGGCTCCGATGATAACGACACCCTCTTTGGCACATCCGGCATCGACGAAATATTCGGCGGTTACGGCAACGATGTTCTAACAGGCAACGATGGGGACGACTTATTACACGGTGGCTACGGGGACGACATACTACGCGGCGGTAACGGAAACGACGTATTACGTGGCGGTGACGGAGACGATATATTGTACGGCGGATCCGGCATCGATCGGCTCTACGGAGGACTGGGAGCTGATCGCTTCGTGTTTGAGATTGACTCGATGGAAACCGACGAAGTGATGGATTTCAACCCGAATCAGAACGATGCCGTCTGGCTACAAAGCAATTATTCTGAAAATAAGCTCACCCCGGATGGTGTACGCATCGACTATGAAGGAAATTTAGAGGTTCAGTTGGCACACGAAGACTGGTCCAGAATCGTAAGCCTCCATCAAAACAACCTGGAATTTGATATCGAGGAGATAGCTGACGGACTGCAGTTACGTTTTATCCGACGCTTTTAGGCGCATCGAAATCATCTACCCAAGCGGGTCAGGCTACCTGGGATCGAGGCTTAGCTTTTCCTGATCGACGCTAATGCTGGACTGACCGTGGATAAACTCCAGCAACTGCTCTCCCGCCATGCTAAAACGCCAACCCTGGGCCAGGCGGCTGCTTTTCTGATTTAACAGCAGACTGTCTATATCCTTACGTGTGGCCAGCGTGGCCAATGCAATCTGATTCTGGTCCGCGATTACCCGACACAATGCCATCAGGCAATCACCGAGCGCGAGTTGCTGCTGGTCAAGACTTTTTATCCTGTCATGTTGCGGCCATTGGCTCGCATCTACCCCTGCGGCATGGGTGACAATTTGCAACAACTTGTCACCATGGCGATTGATGGCTTTGTCGCTCAAATCGCGAATTCGTGACAGGGCTTCGATATCGGCAGGTTTCTGGCGGGCAAGGTCGACGATAACTTCATCCTTCACAATCCAGCGTCGCGGTCGATTTTGTCGTTGCGCCACTTGTTCACGCCACTGCACCAGTTCACTCGCAATTTGCAATTTTTCGCCCTTGAGTTTTTGTACGCCTTTCAGGCGTTTCCATAATTGCGCCATATTGACCTGGTAATTTGCAGGATCGCTCATCGCGCGTAAATCCTTCTCCATCCAGCCGTAACGCCTGGTCGACTCGAGCTTTTCGTTTAATGCTTCGTATACCGCCAGCAGGTAGCGCACATCGTCCATCGCGTAGTCGAGTTCATCCTGGCTCAAAGGTCTGCGCATCCAGTTTGCGCGGGTATGTTTTTTCTCGAGTGTTACCCCGGTGATCTGCTGTACCAGGTCAGCGTAAGAAATCTGATGGTTGTAACCAAGCACCGCGGCAGCCAGCTGGGTATCAAAAACCGGTGTCGGCAGCTGACCGAACTTCTGGTAGAGAATTTCCAGATCCTGCGACGATGAATGAAAAACCTTTAGCAGGCTGTCTTTAACCAGCAACTCGGCAAGAGGCGCAAACTCGCTAATAGCAAGCGGATCGATACAGGCGAGCTGATCACCACCGGCTATCTGAATCAGGGCGAGCTCGGGGTAATAGGTGCTTTCGCGAATAAACTCGGTATCGATAACACAATAATCGGCAGCGGCCAGCCCGCCGCAAAACTGCGCCAGTTTCTGGTTGCTGTCGATGTAGTCATAATCTCCCTGTGGGGCCAACACAATCCTATCTCACTAAAGCTTTGCGGCGGATGTCACGTAATACCACGAACAACCAGGGCCAGATCAACATGCCGATAAATGGCCCGCTGAAAAACGCCAGCAATGGCGTAGCGCGGCCCAGAACTCCTTCTACCCAGGCGACAATGACCTGGTTTACCAGTAATAGCACAAATACGTAAATGGCTTGCTGGATCAGGGCCAATACGCGAATACGCTGGTAAAAATTCAGGTTGAGAGAAACGATGACCACCAGAGCCAACGTGTGCTGCCCCAGTAGCGTACCCAGTGAAGTATCAAGAATGATTCCACTAAAGAAAGCAAACCAGAGACCGACCCGCTTGGGCAGGGCCATACTCCAGTAAATCAGCACCAGCGCCATCCAGTTTGGGCGATAAATCTGAGCCCAGTCGGGCAGTGGCAGAATCATCAACACCAGTGCGACTAACAGGCTTAAATAAATAGCCAGATTTCTTAGCGTCGGCATTTTATTGTCTGGGCTTGATCACGAGTACTTCGCGACTGGAGTCGAGACGTGCTTTGGGTTGCGCAAGCACCGAAACAAATCCAAGCACCCGGTCTTCGGTGATTGCGGTTACCGTCGCCACCGGGTAATCGGGTGGAAAACGACCACCCAACCCCGAAGTGACCAATTCATCATCGATCTCGATATCCGCGGTAGCGGGCAGGTAACGCAGTTCGAGCTGTCGCGTAGAACCTCTGCCGAAGGCTACCGAACGGGTACCACTGCGAATAAACTGTACCGGAATTGCGTGTTCCGGATCGGATATGAGGATTATCGTCGCTGACTGAGCATTGACATGAATCACCTGCCCCATGATGCCAAAATCATCGATCACCGCATGACCTATCTCGACCCCATCGCTGCTGCCCCGGTTTATTTCGATGAGTTGGCTATAGGGGTTTTGATCTACCGATAGCAATTCAGCGACAATTACATCGTCTGCAATCTTGCGTGATGCACCAAGCAGGTTGCGCAGGCGTGCGTTTTCTTCGGCCAGAACCTGGAGCTTTTGCAGGCGCGCGTTTAATATTCGCCCCTGGGCTTTAAGCTGCTCGTTTTCATTCATTAACTCGGTGTGCGATGTAAACCAGTCACCCAGCCAGTTACCACCGGTGCTCGGTAAACTGACCAGGTATTTTATCGGCGAGATCGCCAACGAGAGGTTGCTGCGCACAATTTCAAGATGCTGGAATCGATGGTCGACAACCATCATCGCGATGCTCAGGGCAATCAGAAATACTACCAGTAGTGACGCGCCACGAACCTCGATTATCGTCTTCATTTAGGCGACGGTCAGTAGGAGTTTACTCTACCGCCAGATAATCCAGGCCATGTGTATCGATCATTTCGAGCACCCGACCGCCACCCCGGGCGACACAGGTCAAAGGATCTTCAGCAATAATCACGGGTAATCCGGTTTCCTCCATGATTAAACGATCCAGGTCACGCAATAGCGCGCCGCCGCCGGTGAGCACGATACCGCGCTCGGCGATATCCGAGCCAAGTTCCGGGGGGGTTTGCTCGAGTGCATTTTTGACCGCCGAAATAATACCGTAGAGCGGATCTTGCAGAGCTTCGAGAATTTCATTGCTATTAAGCGTAAAGGCCCGCGGTACACCCTCCGACAGATTGCGTCCCTTGACCTCGATTTCGAGTAAATCTTTGCCCGGGTAAGCGGCCGCGATCTCCATCTTGATTCTTTCCGCGGTCGCTTCACCAATCAGGATGCCATAATTACGGCGTACATAATTAATGATGGCGTCATCGAAACGGTCACCGCCGATTCGTACCGAGGCCGAGTAAACAATCCCGTTGAGCGACATGACGGCGACTTCCGAGGTGCCGCCACCGATATCGAGTACCATCGAACCCTGGGGTTCGTCTACCGGCATGCCGGCGCCGATGGCAGCGGCCATCGGTTCTTCGATCAGGTATACCTTGCGTGCACCGGCGCCCAATGCCGATTCACGGATGGCGCGGCGCTCAACCTGGGTGGCGCCACAGGGGACACAGATCAGTACCCGTGGGCTAGGCCGTTCCTATGAAGCACAG